>FWPV01002176.1_pt1 | contig 49306 bp, 36 predicted proteins | sample 2228371 | NCBI WGS metagenome assembly FWPV01 (sample SAMEA103939776, study PRJEB20133) | metagenome | reverse complement strand
TAGGTAAATCCTTATCAAGTATGTCTTAGTTAATCTTATTTTGTCCAAACTTTAGTAAAAATAGTAATGATAAATAATGAAAGAAATTAAAAAATCCTTTCTCTGGTTTTCCATTTAGCATATCTTGGATTTGCAGTAGATTTTGGTGATTTTTTATGTTATACTCTATTAGAAAAAACTTTTGGGCGAAAGTAATCTAATTCAATCTTTGATTTTCTATATTACGTCGGAGATTAAAAGATGGATCGGTCGGCAGATAAGGTAAACAAGGGGGTTACATGGAGAGCGATCCTGCTTGGTCTTTTGCTTATTCCCCCTTTGACATTTTGGGTCATGGAAGTTGAGTGCGTTTGGCATTCTGGGCATCCGACGTCTATCTCTTTGATGTGGGGCGTAGTTTTTGTCATTTTCATTATAATACTCTTTAACCTTCTGATAAAGCAATTACTTCCAAAATTTGCATTAACGCAAGGCGAGCTTATAACGATCTATGTTATGCTCTGTATGGCAGCAGGGTTGGCTGGACACGATACGCTTCAACTAACCATTCCTGCAATACCACATGTATTTTGGTTTTCTACACCTGAAAATGAATGGGCAGAGATCATTATTCCTTATGTTCCAAAATGGCTTGTCGTATCTGATAAAAATATTATTCGTGGATTTTATGAAGGCGAGACGTCATTTTATACAAGAGAGATAATCGGTGCTTGGCTAAAACCTACTCTCTGGTGGACTGCTTTTATCTTGGCACTCGGGATGATAATGATATGTATCAATGTTATTGTCCGAAAACAATGGACAGAACACGAAAAGCTTTCGTATCCGATCATACAGTTGCCTTTGGCTATAACAGAAGGTGGCGGGACATCAAAATTTTTTAGAAATAAAATCCTATGGATAGGCTTTGGTATTGCGGCAGGAATAGATATTATAAATGGACTAAATGTTTTTTATCCGATGGTGCCAAGAATACCTGTTAGGCATAATTACTATGACTTGGGGCGATATTTTACCGAAAAACCTTGGAATGCAGTTGGTTGGGTCCCTATGCCATTGTATCCATTTGTTATTGGGCTTGGATACATATTGCCTCTTGATCTTTCATTTTCACTTTGGTTTTTTTACATATTCAGGAAATTACAAGAAGTATTTACAAGTGCTGCTGGGATAAGACTGCCAAGATTTCCATATCTCAGTGAACAATCCGCAGGGGCATGGTTTGGAATCTTTGTCATTTCCATCTGGGTTACAAGAGGGCATTTGAAAGAAGTCTTTAAGAAAATATTCGGACTGAAAACGTCATTGGATGATTCCGAAGAACCTATAAGTTATCGTTTGGCTTTTATATTAATGGTCTTATCGTTTGCATTTATAGTTTGGTTTTGCCTAAGGGCAGGGATGACATTCTGGGTGGTGATTGGATTTTTTGTTATATTTTATGCTTTTTCAGTTGCTATCACTCGTGCAAGGGCTGAATTGGGTCCTCCTGCTCATGAAATGGCTGGGATGATGAATTCTCAGCAGATACTTGTCAATATATTAGGAAGTAGAAGAATGGGGGCTGGCAATCTTACGGTATCAATGTATTTCTGGTTTTTCAGTGGACGAGGATATAGAGAACATATTATGCCACATCAACTTGAAGGTTTCAAAATGGCTGAAAGAGCGAGGATCAGCAATAAAAGGCTTGTTTTAGCTATGGCTTTAGCAATAGTTTTGGGGGCTCTAGCTTCTTTTTGGGCTTTGGTCAGTGAACTTTACAGGATCGGTGGAGAAAATGGTCCTTCTGTTGGTCATATTGGTCAGTTCTGGTGGCTTACTAACGAATTGAACTACCCGAAAGGCACTGATTTCCCTGCAATATTCGGAATGATCGCAGGGTTTATGTTTACTTTTTTCCTGATGGCAATGAGGATGAGATTGCTTTGGTGGCCCTTTCATCCAGCAGGATACGCGCTATCAACAAATTTCGGTGTGGAATATTTTTGGTCTTGCCTCGTCATAAGCACAATAGTTAAATATCTTGTATTGAAGTTCGGCGGAGCAGGTGGATACCGTAAGGGGTTATCATTCTTTTTCGGCGTAATATTAGGTGAATACTGTGTCGGCGCATTTTGGAGTGCGTTTAGTGTTATATTCCAAACATACACTTATGATTTCGCTCCGGGATGATCCTTATCTTATGCTATCTAAATTAGTAGATTGCGATTCTTCTCTGTATATACACCCTCTTGTATCGGTTTCTCCTATCAATAAACCTATCGAATTGATGACAATATCATTTCTCAAATATGTCATTCTGAGCATAGCGAAAAATCTCGTGATTATAACAAAGAATATTCTTCCCTCAAATCAAGTTTGAGGGAAGAGTAACATTAATGTTACGTTTCAATTAAGAAATGCTATAAGAGATTATCTCTTAATATCGCCCCAAGTAGTCGTAAGTTTATTGCGAGCTTCAACAGATTTCGTTGGTTTGAAGTCTGGTTCTTTATATTTTCCCTCATAAAATCTCACGCCGTCCATCCAAAATTCACCTTTTGAATAACCAATATGAAAAGTAAGGCTCGCTGGATCTACATCGTTAGGCATTGGAGGAGTTGTTACAAAATATTCAGCCCATTTATCTGTCATTGTAAATTCTTTTGCACCGAATCCAGTCCACGGGTCTACCGCCAATTCAGGTTTGAAATTGATCTGAAGAGGACCTTCTTTTGATTTCAAGAAAGCGGCAAGTGTATAAACTTTTCCAGCCTTAAAAACGTGACCTTTATGCTGTAAACCAACATCCCAGAAATTAGCTCCTTTTTCGTTCACAGTTACATGAAGTGCGTATTTACCTTCGACGACGTCCTCTTTGAAAAATGCACCTGTTAGCTGTTTGACCACTTCCATTTTGGCATTGCCATACAACGTCCAGGGGGCAGTGTTTCCAAGCTCAAATCCGCCGTTTTCCAATTCTGCTGGTTCTGGTTGTGGCTCTGGTTTGCCTTCATAAAATTTTACATCGTCCATCCAAAATTCGCCTGCGTCAAATGCTACGTGGAAAGTTATACTTGCCGGATTAACATTATTTGGAATAACCGGGGTTGATGTGGTAAACTGCTTCCATTTTTCAGTCATTACGAATATTCTATCTCCGTAAGCTGTCCAAGGGTCTTGCGCAAGCTCCGGTTTGAAATTGATCTGTAAATTGCCTTTGGCACTTTTAAGATAGGCAGATAGTGTATATACCTTGCCTGCCTCAAATATATGCTTTGTATGTTGAATCCCTGCGTCCCAAAAGTTTACACCTTTTGCGGGAACCGTGACATGCAAGCAATAAGTCCCTTCAATAACTTTTTCATCGACAGCAGCCTTCTTTATATCTTTGACGACCTGGACACTTACATTACCATAGGTAGTCCAAGGTTCAACTATTCCATCCTCAAAGTTGCCGTTAACTAAAAGGTTTTTTATCTCCTGAGCATTTGCAATAAATGAAAGATTGATAGCCAAAATTATTGTCAAAGAAAGAAATGTTGCATACATTGATTTTCTCATTAGAGTTCCTCCTTAGAGAACTTAAACCAAATCGAATAAAATATAACATTAATATTATAACACTTTTTACTTTAAAATAATTTCATATCTTTTTCAACTGTTATTTTCCATACAGGACAATCAAATAGCGGGCATATCCTTGCAATTAGTAGATTTTGCGCCTGTCCTTTGGGCTATTTTTTCCACGATTTCAGCGTTTTCGACAAGTGCGCAACCTATGTGTCCACGCCTATATATTGCTTTGCTAGACCTTATTTCAGCAAGAAATTTTGAACGAAGGGCTTCTTCAAGGCTCTTTTCTTTTATGTTGTCAGCCGAGAAATGCGAAAAAGGACACGGTTCAACATACCCCTGTGTGTTTATATGCACGCACCCACTTTCAACCCCTCTACATTTAAAATCTTTTCCATATTCATCATCAGGGAGATGGGCAATCATAATAGGTCTGGTCTTACGAATTTCAAGGACTTTTCGACGGAATATCTTGCGTTCAGCCTCATTTAAAACCATATCCCAACAAATATCGTGACCAACAGGGATATATTCTGTATAAAATCCCAACGAACATCCGCGACTGATCATCTCGTCAATAAATTCATCACTGCTTAAAACTTCAAAATTGTCACTCCAGACCATTGATGAAAAGCCAAAGACCAGATTTCGATCCCGCATAAGTTTCATAGCACTTTTCACTTGGTCATACACACCTTGACCACGTCTTGAATCAGTCTGCTCTTTCCAACCGTCAATACTCACAACAGTGATTATATTGCCAGAGACGGATATCTTTTTGACCACATCTTCGTCAACAAGGCAACCATTTGTGATCATCAAAAACAAAAGTCCGCTGTGTTTTCGAAATAAATCCAATATTCCATCACGCATCAACGGTTCGCCACCTGTGATAACAAAAATAAACACGCCTATTTTTTCTGCTGACCTGAACAAATTATCAATTTCGTCAAGTGAAAGCTCGTTATCAACTGGGTATTCAGACGCATAACAGCCGACACAAGATAGAGGACAACGCATAGTTGGGCTAAATGCTATTGCTACCGGTGCAAGCAAATTCTTTGTTTTTAGCAGTATCCATCTTTTGATGTATGAGTTTAACGCATGTCTGAAAACTTTATTCATCCCTAAAAGTCTTTTTATTCCAATGTTACGATTTAGCCTTATACCTTGCAGAAAGATGTTTTCAAATATATTTATATAATCCGATCTTTTGTTAGACATTTTTCCCTCTTTTGTATAGTTGGTTTATTGAAAAGAATATAACTTTCGATATTTGATGGACAAGTTATCTTGGTTTAATGACAACATAAACATCAAAGATAGGTTCAATTGGATCGTTAGAATAGATTCTAATAAATCCTGTTATTGGAATATCTTTTTGATTTTTAGGAATAAATTTACGATTAACCGTCAATAAAAACTCTGGAGAAGATTTTTTCCGTTTCTTGTATTGCAAACTCATCCATTTTTGATCTTCGCTGATCTCAATTTTGTGTATAACAAGCTTTCCATTGCCCATATTCTTTATGATCATAGGAAGCGTCTTTTTTTTCCAATTGCCATCGCCGAAATCCATCTCATCCACTGCAATATGTGGAATCTGAACTCTGCCTCTTATATTTACAGATTCCTTCAGGGAAGACCTTTTGTCAGTTATGTGTATAATAGCTTGTATATCTTTATCGGAATCAAGGTAAATCTTATCCCAATTTATGGAAATATTTATAGTCTGCCTGCCGATAACATTCGCAGAGAGCCAAGAAGGAATATCCGATAATATATCCAGGTCTATCCTTGCTCCATCACTTCGTCTTGCCCGAATATTGTATGACCTCGGTTCTCCCACCCATAAGTTGCCGAAATCTATCTCCTTTGGTTCAATATCCATAGACACTAATTGAAATTCAATTGGAATATTGAAAACATCTCTGTTGAATATAACATCATTGCTAATAATTGAAATTGACGTTCTGTATTGACCAGCAACAAGCCCCTCAGCAAAAATCGGCATAGTAATATCTGATTCCGCACCTTTTGGGATTTCGAACTTCATCGGCTTTAACCATGGGACTTCAACAACGATATTCCCTACGAGAGTGCCATTTCCATTGTTTTTTATCTTTAACGATGCAGATATTTCAGAGCCACGATATACTGTGCCCAATGAAATACTTGAAGGATAAATCAGGGCAACAGCACCATAGGCAATACCTTGGGCATAAACTTGGACCACATCTACTTGACGCGATCTTGTTTCAATGCCTATCTGACCTTGATTTATGCCAATCTGCAATGAATGGGGGATCAAAAAGACCTCTATCTGTTTTTTTTCACCTTTTCGCAGTTGGAAATCATACTCACTTAAACTGATATTCTCGGAAGAGACCAATTTGATTTTTTGTGTCCTTGATGAAATATTCGAAATAATCAGAGGGCGATTGTAACGATTTAAATTCAGTTTGGAACAAGTGCCATGCTCTCCTAATACCACTTTTTGCTGGTTATTTGGGTCTGCAAACACTCTATCATCAACACAAAATTGATATAGATATTCACCATCTTCCAAAGATATAATAGCCCGGAACTTATTGTCTTCTTTTTTCATAGGAATTTTGCCTAATTCCCAGTTTGTGAAATCTCCTTGCAAATAGACCACTTCCACTGTTTCGTTTATGAAGACAAATTCAACTTCCTTGTTGATAGGAACAGAGCCGAAGTCCAAAGAATTAGTAGAAACTATAATGGTTGCAGATTCGTCTTTGGGAATATTCACGACAACAGGTATTCGATAGGTTATCTTTTCATCGTGAACTGTCTGAACCTCTATATTGCCGATGTTTTCTCCTGCAAGTAACCTTCCTTTCTCAATACTTACCTTTATTGAAAGTGGCTTGCCTGAATATTCAAGCACCTTCTTTTCCCCATCGTATTCAATCTTCATCCATTGAACATCGGAAGAGATATTTGAGATTATCAACAATCCATTACCAGCGTTGGAAATTTGCAGGTTAAATTCATCAGTATTGTCGAATTGATCTATCTTGACAGATTGAGGTTGAATAAACGCGAATGGTCTATCAATAGGTTCGATTATAGTATCATCTTCGATCAATATCGGGGCATTGATCCTATCGCTTATTTCCAGATATTCATCTATGGTTTTACGCTTTCCTTTTGGTTTATTTTTAAATCCGAACATAATTAGAATTTAGCTTTCGGCTTTCAATTCCATTTCCATGCTTATATCAAGTGGCATAGCAGAATGAGTCAATGCACCTATGGAGATCATATCCACACCGGTTTTTGCGACATCAAGGACGTTCTCTAGTTTAATCCCGCCGGAAGCTTCAACCAAAGCTCGTCCGTTTATCAGCTTGACAGCCTTTGACATCATATCAAGGCTCATATTATCTAGCATTATTATATCAGCACCTGATGACAAAGCTTCTGCGACCTGATCTAGATTTTCTGTTTCGACCTCAATCTTCATCGTATGGGGAATTCGTTCCCTTGCCATTGAAACTGCCTTGGTTATTGAGCCAACAACAGCGATATGGTTATCCTTTATAAGGACAGCATCATAAAGCCCGAAGCGATGATTATGTCCCCCACCAACACGAACGGCATATTTTTCTAGAACCCTCCAACCGGGAGTTGTCTTCCTTGTGTCAACTACGACAGCTTTATAACCAGAGACAGCCTTAACATATCTTGATGTATTCGTTGCGATACCTGATAACCGTTGAAGGAAGTTCAATGCTGTTCTTTCAGCAGATAACAGCGATCTAGCCCTTCCTTCTGCGATCGCTATTATCTGTCCCTTTGATATTTCAGTCCCATCATTGACAATTTTATTGAATTTAATTTCATGGTCAACAGCACGGAACACCTCTTTGACAACATCTAATCCCGCAACAATGCCGTTGTCCTTTGACAAAAATGAAGCTTTTGCCATTACATCATCAGGGATCGTTGACTCAGAAGTTATGTCCCCTGTAAAGATGTCTTCATTAAGAGCTAAATATATGATCTTATCTATATCAAGGCGCATTTATTTTACTTCCTTTTTCAATTCTTCGCTATGTTTTTCCAAGATAACCTCAATCAATTTGGTTGTAGACTTGCCATCTACCCCTGGGATCAGTTTGAACTCTGCTCCTATCGCTTTAACTGTCTCCAATTCAACGATCTTGTCAATTGTATAGTCTCCGCCTTTTACGTGGATATTCGGTCTAAGCTCTTTTAAGAATTCATCAGGTGTCAATTCTGGAAATATCATAACGTAATCCACACATTCTAATCCTGCTAGCATTTCAGCCCTTTCGTTTTCAGGGACAAGTGGACGTTTTTCTCCTTTTATCGCACGGACAGAATCATCGCTATTAATAGCGACAACGAGAATATCTCCGAGCTTTTTTGCAGCTTCAAGGTAACGTAGATGCCCTATATGAAGGATGTCAAAACAACCGTTTGTAGTGACAACTTTCTTCCCTTCACTTTGTGCAGAACGGATTTTTTCCTTTAACTCTTCCCTAGATTTTATTTTTGAGATCATCTGTATAACTTTCATTCAAAGGCATAGACGTTGCCATCTTCTGCACCTATTATTATTAAGCGATTTACAATTGCAGGAGAGCTAATGATCGGCGATCCAATTTCATAAGACCAGATTTCTTTTCCATTTGACAATAAGACAATATATAATCTACCGTCGTCAGAGCCGAACACGACTTTATCGCCAACTATGACAGGCGAACTGTCTATCTTGTCTTTGGCTTGAAACTTCCATATAAGTTTACCGTTATTACGTCCAATGCAGTATAACAAATTATCCCTTGTCCCGACTATTACTTGTGATCTTCCAACTGCTGGCGATGAAAAGAACTGAGAATCGCTTTCATAAGTCCATAAAACCTTTTTCGTGACAAGATCAATACATATGAATTTTCCATTATAGTTACCGATAAAGACATATTTCCCATCTATTGCAGGAGAAGCAGCGATATATGCCCCTGTATCAACCTCATTGATCTTCTTTCCATCACTTACGGATACGATATGAACTATACCGTCACACCCGCCGAAAACGGCTTTTCCATTACCAACAGCAGAAGAGCCATTGATATAATTGGTAATTTGGTATTTCCAGACAAGTTTTCCAGTCATTGAGTCAAGGCAATACAGATGATTGTCATAACTCCCGAATAAAATCCAGATTTTATCTTTTTTTGGGGAAATCGCCCAGTTAGGAGATGATACGACCTTTGCCCCTGTCTTAAATTTCCATTTCAATTTTCCGCTTTTCGCATCTAATGAGTAAATATGATAGTCATTTGAGCCGAAAAAAACTTTATCTTTTACTATGCACGGCGTAGATTCAACATTGCCATCTGTCTGAAATTCCCAAACTTTACTGCCATTGGAAATGTTCAGTGCATAAAGCTTTTTATCATCTGAACCAATATAGACTAATTCTCCGTCAGTTACAGGAGAAGATTTAATTGAAGAGCCAGTTTTGAAACGCCATTTAAGTTTAGGAGAATCTGAAATTGTCCCATAGGCAAAACCTTTTAAGGAAGGCTCACCTCTAAACATTTTCCAGCTAGACGTTATGTTTTGACTTGTTACATCTTGCGTTATGCAGACAGGAACTTGATAAAATACTAATATTGTGATTATTAGTAGTGTAATTATAATTATTCTCATTGATATTTGCCCTTTTAAGCTTTTAGATGTTCAATTTCGTTTCATAGGTATTCCGTTTTTTAAGACCTATAAAACACATTTATGCATTGCTAATTATTTATCTCATGGGCGCCAATAGATGGATTTTTGGGGCGGGGATTTCTATCTATATCCTCTGTAACCTCTGACAATAGCATCGCTTTGCCTGCGACATCATCAATTTTGCCTTTAAGATGAAGGTTACCGTGTTCAGGATCAACGAAATAGCCTGTCAATTCTTTTTCAAGATTATTGATAAATGTTATTTTACTTTTGGATTCATTACGAATTTTAGGTCCGCTTATGATATTATTTGCAACTAAAAGTCCGTCATTATCGTGGACAAGCCTTATTAATCTTCCTAGACGATTTTCTGGATCGTGAATTGTATTATTAACGATTTTGCAATCATAAGTATAATCGGCTAAAATGCCATTCTCAGGGGCTCTTGTTACAAAGTTGTTTCGCACTATAAAGCCTGAGCAGTGGACAGGAGTATCTGGTCTCTTAAAAGAGTTTCCAAGCGCGATACCTGTATCACAATCTATAATTATATTTCGCTCAATTATACAATTTCTTGACTCGTGCCAAGTGAAGATAGCCCCCCTGGCGCTTCTTGTTCTTCCCTGAATGCAAATGAAAACATTATCACTGATGACCCAGTTGGTTGCATACATAATGTCTATTCCACCGATATAGTTACCGCCAAAGTTTTCATCGGTATCAGCAGGATCATCTGAATATTGCTTCTGTCTATCATTGTAAAAAAGACAATATTGAACCTTGCAATTCTTTGGTCTTATGTTTTCACGATCCCCTTCTGGGATCAAAACCGCTTTAACGCCCCTTTGCCATATATTATGAATTATACAATTATATATCGTCACATTTTGGACATTTGTATTAGTATTCAGCTTGAAGCCGTTCCATTTTATATTTTGTATTGTGAGATTTGCAATTGTAACGCCAGAACACCTAGTAATGCCTATAAGTTCGCCATGTATGCTCTTTGATCCGTCAATTATCACCTTCTCACGATGTCCAGACTCGCCCATTAACGTTAAGTTATCCGTTGTTATTTCAAGATAACTTGGCATTTGATAAAAGCCGTCTGCAATCAATATGATAGTGCCTTTTTCTGCATTATTAACCGCATCAAATAGTTCTTTTACATTTGACACTCTTATAATTTTATCAGTGTTTAAGGAAAATTTTGGCGCTGATGGAAACCAAGCCTGAATCGGCGGTTCAGTTGACATTTTCCATCTCCATATTTTGTATTTTTTAAGGATACTGAATTTTTATTCCAATGGATGCTTTCTGTTTTTCATTGGGAATTGAACTCTTTGACCAGTAAGTTGTGACTCATATGCCCCTAATATCATTTCCAAAGCACATACAGCGTCGTAAGCACTTGAAATTGGCTTTCTATCATTTTCTATCGCATCAATAAGATCAATTATCGCTAACTGATTTCCAGCGAATAGATGTGTGTCGTCGATTTTGAGTGGTTCCCATTTTTGTGACATATCATAGGGGGCATAAACAGGATAAGGATATATTGCCACATTATTAGCGCCACCGCCCCGTATTGATATTATGCCCTCACTGCCGACAATGTCCATACCATAACGTTTATCGCTTCCGACCTGATCTTTACGTGAATCGAAAAATCCTGCTACTCCGCTTTTAAATGCGAAGTAGCTATTTACACAGTCGCCAGCGATCAGTCCCACAGGTTCAGTGCCTTCTTTTGCATCTGCTTTCGTTATATCACGACCTTGAACAGTAATATGTGCAAACATCCAATCAACGTCGCCGACGAAAAACCTCATCATATTGAAGAGATGTGTTCCGAGGACAATCATATCCTCGCCACCACCTCTGCTATCCTGTTTACCATGAGCATATATAGCCTGAACAGTCCCAATTTTTCCTTCTTCAAGCATCTGCTTTATAGCTCGTATACCGGGTAGATAAACTCCTTGATGGGCAACAGCAACCTTTAATCCAGCTTTTTCAGCATATTGAACAATTCTATCACCGTCTTCAAGGCTTTTGGTCATAGGCTTTTCGCAGTAAACATGACAGCCATGCTCAAGACACGCAAGCACCATATCAAGATGTTGATCTACCCATCGTGGACAAACACTGACGATGTCTAGTTTTTCTTTATCTAGCATTTCTCTATAATCTGAATATGTGACTTTTGCTTGAGTTTCTTGTTTAGCTTTTTGACGTCCCGATTCATCAGGGTCAGCAATTGCGATAAATTCTACATTGCGAAGCCCCTTATATGCGGTATGAAGCCCATGTCCATAGTTGCCCATGCCTGTTGCCCCGATGGCACCAGCTCTATAAATTTTATCAGACATAACGTATTCCTTTTGTAATTATGAAGATTGACTTGATGCTTTATAAGCAGCTACAATCTTAGCACTTATGTCAGGCGGAACTTCTTCGTAGTGCGAGAATTCCATAGTAAACGAACCTCTATCACTTGTTATTGACCTGAGATCGACGGAGTATCTATACATTTCCGCAAGTGGCACAAGAGCTTTTATAACTTGTCTTCCGTTACTTGGTGTAACACCAACGATCCTTCCTCTTCTGCCATTTAGATCGCTCATAATCTCGCCCATGTATTCATCAGGTATAGTGACCTCGACGTTCATAATAGGCTCCATAATAAACGGATTAGCAGATTCCATAGCCTTTTTAAACGCCATAGATGCAGCGATCTTAAATGCCATTTCCGATGAGTCTACTTCGTGATAGGAACCGTCGTAAAGCGTTACCTTGATATCAACAACAGGAGAGCCAGAAAGAACGCCTTCTTGTATTGCTTCAAGAAGTCCTTTTTCAACTGCAGGGATATATTGTCTAGGCACGACGCCGCCAACAATTGCGTCAACAAATTCAAATCCTTTGCCACGCTCTAATGGTTCTAATTTAAGCCACACATCTCCATACTGTCCACGTCCACCAGTTTGTTTTTTGTATTTGCCTTGTTGTTGGCTAGTTGATCTTACAGTTTCTCTATAAGGTATCTTCGGCTGAGAAAGGTTTGCACTGACATTGAACCGTTTTTGTATCTTTGAAAGAATGACGTTAATATGTAATTCTCCCATTCCCGATATAATAGTTTCTTTTGTTTCAACTTCTCGTTTGACAACAAATGTTGGGTCTTCTTCTGACATCCTTGATAATATTGTGCTAAGCTTTTCATCGTCACCTTGTGTTTTGGGGGTTACAGCCATAGATATTATCGGCTTTGGAAAATCTATCGGTTTTAGAATGAGTTTATTACTTGGATCGCATAATGTGTCATTAGTGCCAGTTTCGCTTAATTTCATAACTGATCCGAAGTCACCAGCACCGATCTTTTCTGTGTCGGTAAATTTCTTGCCATTGACTAAAGAAACTTTACCAATACGTTCTTCGCGACCCTTTGTTGAATTAAACACATAAGAATCAGACTTCAATGTCCCTGAATAAACTCTAAAGAAATTGACTTTTCCCGCGTATGGATCAGTTATTGTTTTGAACACAAATGCTGCAAGTGGTCCGTTTGGATCAGATTTAAGCTCAATTTCTTCATCGCTATCTACTTTTTTAGCTATGATCGGTTGCAGATCTGCAGGAGATGGCAGATATGGGATCATATCAAGCAATAACTGCGGTCCGGAGTTGCCAGTTGCAGAGCCAAAAAAGACAGGCACAAATCGGTTTTCTGCGATACCTTTTTTCAGACCCGTAGTTATCTCCTCATCTGATAAATCTTGCCCATCGAGGTATTTTTCAAGAAGTTCGTCATCAGCTTCTGCCACTATGTCAACTAACCGCTCTCTAAATGAATCGATCTGATTTTGCATATCTGATGGGATGCTTATTTCTTGGAGTTTCTTTCCACCATCGCCTTTTGCATAAGCCTTCATTTTTACGAGATCAACTAATCCAGAAAAAGACGTCCCAATACCTATTGGTAGGTTCAATGGCACTATTTTACTGCCAAGTTTCTCTAGTGACGATAAAGTATCATCAAATTTTGCGTTCTCTTTTTCAATTTTGTTCACAAATATAATTCTCGGTCTATTATATTCATTTGCCCTAAACCATGCTTTTTCTGTTCCAGCTTCAACTCCCATTGATGCGTCTACAACAAATAGGACTATATCAACCACTCGCAATGCGCTTTCTTGCTCTCCCCTAAAATCGCTATATCCAGGGGTATCAATAATGTTTATCTTGTGACCATTATACTCGCAAACACACAGAGAGGAATTAATACTAGTCTTCCGCTGGATTTCCTCTTCATCATAATCTGATACTGACGTTCCATCGTCAACCTTTCCCAGTTTATCAATAGCACCAGCACAAAATAATAACGCTTCTGTTAATGATGTTTTTCCAGCACGAGCATGTGAAACTATGCCTATGTTTCTGATCTTATCTGGTACATATTCCTTCATCTCATAATCTCCTTGACATACCTGATTTAGATATAATTTACTTAATAGAATAATCAGTAATTAGTAGCTAGTTGATGGTAACTTGATAACAATAATTGATTACTAGCTTTTTGCTACATACTAACAACTGCATTATGATAAATTGAGTATACACAAATATTGTCATAAAGTCAATCCCTAATTACTGTTGTCTGTTTTACTGCTGAAATTCGGACATAGTATTGGATATTTGGTGTCTAAAAATCAGAAGTAACAAGTATTTAGCAGATCATCAAAAAATTTTTTCTTAATATGCTAATATTTGCTTTTGTGTAGTAAAGACAAGATTTTACAGAAATTTTGTCCGAACTTATGTCCGAATTCAAGATGTTTATACTTGACAAAAAGAAGGATTTTGGAATATCCTTAGAATAGTAAACTCTAACAAAGGACTAAGGAATATGTTTGAAGGACTAACAAATAGATTACAAGAGGCTTTTAAGAAATTACGAGGGAAAGGAAAACTAACAGAATCTGATATAGAAGAGGCTCTTCGTGAGGTAAGAGTTGCTCTTTTAGAAGCAGATGTCAATTATAAAGTAGTAAAGAAATTTACCGAGGATCTTAAAACTAGGGCAATAGGACAAGAGGTGCTCAGAAGCCTAACACCTGCGCAACAAGTAATAAAGATCGTCAACGAAGAGATGATAAACCTTATGGGAAGCACATCAAGCAAAATAGCGATGTCTTCTGATGGTATAACAACAATTGTTTTGGCAGGTCTTCAAGGTTCTGGCAAGACAACTATCGCTGGTAAACTTGCAAGGCGATTTCTTAAAGAAGGGCGTAATCCGTTACTCGTTGCTGCTGATGTTTATCGTCCAGCTGCTATTACCCAATTGCAAGTGCTCGGCTCTAGCATAAATGTCCCGGTGTTTGAAATGGGAACCGGCGTCAATCCCGTTAAAATATGTCAGTCTGCAATTGAATATGCGAAAAAGAATGGCAATGATCCCGTCATTATAGACACTGCTGGAAGACTTCATATTGACGCTCAACTAATGGACGAAATGAGAGAGATTAAGCGTCAAATAAAACCTACTGAGATACTCTTTGTCGCAGATGCAATGACAGGACAAGATGCAGTAAATGTTGCGAAAGAATTCAACGATGCTTTGGATGTTGACGGAATTATCTTAACAAAATTGGATGGCGATGCTAGAGGCGGGGCGGCTTTATCGATCAAAGCTATAACAGGTAAGCCGATAAAACTTGTTGGAGTTGGTGAAAAACTTGATGCATTAGAAGAGTTTCATCCAGACCGTATGGCATCAAGAATTCTTGGTATGGGCGACGTCCTTACTTTAATTGAAAAAGCAGAGGCTGCAATTGACGAAGAAAAGGCAAGAGACCTTGAAAAGAAGATCTCCGAACAACGCGGGTTAAACTTAGATGATTTTCTTGATCAACTGCAACAGCTCAAAAAAATGGGCTCTATTGAACAGTTGGTCGGTATGATTCCAGGTTTATCTGGCATTGAGAATCTTCAAATAGATGAATCAAAGTTGAAACAAACAGAGGCTATTATCAGGTCTATGACCGTTCAGGAAAGGCAAAATCCGCGTATCATAAACGGTAGTAGAAGGTTAAGAATAGCTAATGGAAGTGGAACAACAGTCCAAGATGTAAACGCAGTCCTAAAACAATTTGATCAAATGAATAGGATGATTAAACAATTTACAGATATGGGAAAAAAAGGCAAAAAATTCAAACATCGCTTTAACTTTCCCTTTATGAATTAATAAATTTTCAAAGGGGGTGAAATGTTGCCTGTAGCAATACGTCTCAAAAGGTTCGGTCGGAAGAAAAGACCATTTTACAGAGTAGTAATAGCCAATACAAAGGACCCTAGACAAGGAGTTTCAATAGAGGACATTGGCTATTATGATCCATTGACAGAACCTGCACAGATAAAAATAGATGAGGAAAAGGCTTTAAAGTGGTTAAATAATGGCGCACAGCCAACGGACACAGTTAAAAGTCTTCTATCAAAAGCTGGAATATTAAAGAAATTTCACGAGGAAAATCAATTAAAAAAGGTCAAAAAGACAGAACAACCAGATAATGAGGAGGCAGGAATCTAATGTCACTAAAGTCACTTGTAGAATATCTAGCAAAATCTCTTGTTGATCATCCCGACAAAGTCAGTGTAAATGAAGTTGAGGGAGAAAAAACAACAATCTTAGAACTAAGCGTAGCGGAAGATGATCTTGGCAAAATAATTGGAAAACATGGTCGCACAGCACGAGCAATGCGTATCGTTGTGAGCGCCGCAGCTAGCAAAGAAAGGAAAAGGGCTGTCTTGGAAATCCTTGAAGGTCCTCAGTCCGAAAGAAAAACAGAAAATAACTATTAATTCTAAGATGCTAAGATTTCAAAGTTCTAAAAATTAAAATTTTTCAATCTTAGATCTTAGGACATTGGAATCTTAGAATCCTATGCGTATTGATGTAATAACCGTATTCCCCGATATGATAGCCAATGCAGTTAGTTATGGAGTGATCGCAAGGGCTATAACACGAGGGTTATTGAAAATAATAGTCCACGATCTCCGCGATTATACCAACGATAAACATCGTTCGGTTGATGACTACTGCTATGGTGGTGGTGCAGGTATGCTTTTAAAGCCTGAACCACTATTTAAGGCGGTTGAATCAATAAATTCTGATGCTAATGACAGAAAAGTTATATTATTGACGCCTCAGGGAAGATTGTTTAACCAAGAGATAGCAAGGCAATTCTCTCTTTCTGAGCACTTGATAATGATTTGTGGTCGCTATAAAGGTGTTGATGAAAGAGTCAGAGAAAGCCTTGTTACTGATGAGATATCAATTGGTGATTATGTGCTTTCTGGCGGCGAGATACCAGCTTTGGTACTTATAGACGCAATATCAAGACTTATCCCGGGCGTAATTGGCAATTATGAATCCGCTCAGGATGATTCTTTTTCGGATGGGATATTGGATTGTCCGCACTATACAAGACCGGCAGAATATCGGGGAATGCGAGTCCCAGATGTCTTACTTAGTGGTGATCCGAAAAAAATAAAAATCTGGCAGAGACAACAAGCTCTTGCACAAACATTGAAAAAGCGTCCAAATCTTTTGAAAAAAGAGCTATTATCAGAAGAAGACATTGAATTTCTTAAAACACTAGGATATGAAGTTGACATAAAATAGGAGATTTAATTGTGGACTTAATAAGATCAGTTGAAATGGAACAACTTAGAGACGATATTCCATCGTTTTCCGTAGGTGATAGACTGAGAGTCAATATCAAAGTTGTTGAAGGCGACAAAACACGAATTCAGGCTTTTGAAGGTGTTGTTATTGCGAGAAAACACGGTGGACTTAGCGAGACTTTTACAGTCCGACGTGTTACTTATGGCGAAGGAGTTGAGAGAACATTTCCGCTTCATTCGCCAATAATTGACAGTATCGAAGTGCTTTCCAGGGGGAAAGTCCGACGAGCGAAGTTATATTATCTCAGAAACAAAAGCGGAAAAGCTTCTAGAATCAAGGAAATTCGTCAGTGACCCTTCAAAATTTGTCTGTAAAACAGATCAGAGATTATATAAAGCAACTTTTTCCAAAAGGTTGCTTTATCTCCTCTCCCGAAGACAATAGATACAAAATCTTGCAAGAAATAATCCAACATTTAACCAATGATGACCGAAAAAATGCACAAAACCTTTGCAATTATGCCAAACGTTTGATAGAAAAGCATTTGAATTTATCAGAAAATTTTCAAAATATGCTTTCTTATGAGGTTGATCTGACAAAAAAAGGCTATAAACTGATAGGCGGTGTAGATGAAGCAGGACGAGGACCATTGGCAGGTCCTGTAGTTTCTGCATGCGTGATACTTGACATTGATGTGCCAATATTTGGCATTGACGATTCAAAAAAACTCAGCAAATCTCGAAGAGAATCTCTATATTGCGAGATCAAAGACAAAGCAGTAGCAATAGGCATAGGTATTGTTGACAATAAGTTGATAGATGAGATAAATATCCTCCAAGCTTCTCTTGAGGCAATGAGTCAGGCGGTAAAAAACTTGTCAACAAAGCCGGATTATCTACTGATTGATGGGCAATTCTGCCCCGAAATTGATATACCTAAGAAAGCGATAACAGGTGGAGACAGAAAAAGCCTTTCAATAGCATCAGCATCTATAATAGCTAAGGTTACCAGAGATAATATAATGTTAGAGTTGGATAAAATCTATCCGCAATATGGTTTTTCCCAAAATAAAGGTTATCCTACGAAAGAACATATTTTAGCCCTGAAAAAATATGGTCCTTGCGACATCCATAGAAAGACTTTCGCACCGATCGCTGATATGATGTATCAGTTTAGCATCCCTTTCAAATAAAAATCTCCAAATGTGCTAATTGGCGGGATTAATTATCTCTTGACTCTCCTGACTTTACATACTTGCGAAATTTTGCTATAAAATGTTGAAGCAGAACTATAATATCAAGTTAAGATGATCAAGGAGAACATATCTAATGACAGATAAGGAAAATGCATTAAGAATTATATATTTTAACCATCCCGAGAGAATAGTAAGCGGACCTCCAATATATCAGCTTTGCTATCAAGGCTGTAACCACGAGGGATTTGACGGCGGAGGCGATGGATCACCAGTTGGGTCGCAATGGTCTGATATCTGGGGAACAGTTTGGCGTAAAATCCATGACGGAGTTATGGGACTTCCAAAAGGTTATCCGCTTGCTGATGTTAAAAATCTCAAAGATTATAAATTTCCTGATCCAAATGATGAACGTATCTGCAAGAAAATTTACGAAATGGCTGATGCTTTTCAAGGCGGAGATATTTTTCTTGGCGGGAGTCACAGAGATACACTTTGGGAAAAGGCATATATGCTCGTCGGAATGGATAATATGGCTATGTATTTTCTAACAGAACAGGAATTTGCCAAAGACGTCTTGCATAACATAATGGATTTTCAGATTGGTATTGCAAAACACTATATAAAAGTCGGTATTGAATTTGCTAGTCTTGGTGATGATCTTGGCACTCAGTTAGGACCACTTTTGGGACCCAATATTGTCAATGAATTTTTTGTCCCTGAATATAAGCGATTGTTTAACTTCTACAAAGAGAGAAATGTTATAATAGGATTTCATTCCTGCGGAAATATTGAGTCATTCATTGAAACATTTATGGAACTAGGTGTTAATGTTTTAAACCCTATTCAGGCATCTGCTAACAATCTAGACACGGTCCGTGCTATGACGGATGGAAAAATGGCATTACAAGGGGGAGTTAGCTCAGCAATTATCATGGAAGGTCCTGTTGATCGGATCATTAACGAGGTTCGCTATCGGATCAAACAGTTAGGGCAAAACGGCGGTTATTTTTGTTCTCCGGATCAATGGATGCCATTCCCGAAAGAGCATATTGACGCTGTTTATCAAGCTGTTGACAATTACGGGCGGTATCCATTAGAGGATTGAAAATTGAGAACTGATATAGTAAAGCAATTAATATTAGATGGCATTAATGAAGGCATTTTCCCCGGTGCAGTAGTTGCTATGTCTGACAAAGACAACCCTTTTTTTATTGAAGCTTACGGAAACAGGATGATCGTGCCAAAAGTTTTGCCAATGCTAAAAGAGACATTATTTGACCTTGCATCTTTGACAAAGGTTGTCGCAACCGCAACATCTGTAATGATATTAAAAGAGAGGGGGATTATCAATCTTGATAGTGATATATCCAACTATGTTCCCGAATTCAAGAGAGAAGGAATTTCTGTATTTCATCTTTTGACTCATACATCAGGTCTTCCAGCATGGAGACCGATATACGTCGAGGTGAAAGATCGTTCCGATGTTGTGAAATATCTCAGTAGGTTAAACCTTGAATATGAAACTGGAAAGAAAGTTGTATATAGCTGTCTTGGTTATATTTTACTTGGAGAAATGATAAAAAGAGTAACAGGTCTCGGATTAGATAAATTTTCTAATAATGAGATATTCAGACCTTTGTCAATGTTTGATACTTTTTTTAATCCGCCGAAGAATCGTCGCGAGGAATGCGCCGCAACCGAGGATTCCAGTAGTTTTGAAAAACGTATGGCAAATTATCGAGATCATCGCTGGCGAAACGGAGTTATTGTCGGTGAAGTACACGATGAAAACGCTAATTTTCTTGGTGGAGTAGCGGGCAATGCAGGGTTATTTTCCACTGCTACTGATCTGCATAAATTTGCCGAAATGCTTATCAATAATGGAAAAGGCATTTTATCTCCTGAGTCAGTTAAGATGATTTCTACCAATCATACCATCAGATTGAACGAATCGCGAGGTATAGGTTGGATAATACTGGAAGATGGGACATTATACCATAGCGGTTTTACTGGCACTGCTATTTGGATCAACCTTAAAAGGTTTATGTTTGTAACTCTCCTTACCAATAGGGTCCATCCAGATGCGACAAAGGAAGGTATTGTTGAGTTTAGACAGAAATTTTATAAACATATCGCGGGGTCATAATAATTAATCCATATCTTATAACCTGCTGACTAACACATATCCACACACTAATATCTGACAAATGATCTTAATGTCAAAATTTAATATTGATCTCTAATCTGTATGAAGTTATAATTCCATCATCATAATATCATTCTATCTATATGAATTGAGATATGAAATATGGAGTTATATATGCTGTCTGATGAACAAAAGATTATATTCTTGAAAGGTGTAGAGTTATTCAAAGATGGGACGGATGATGATCTGATGACAGTGGCTTCTATCTGTAAGGAAATCCACTTCAATGATGATGAGGATATATTCGTTGAAGGGGATGATGGAGATGCAGTTTATTTCATAGTAGATGGCAAGGTCAGAATACACGCACTAGGGAGACAGATTGCCATACGCAATGACAACGAGTTCTTTGGTGAGATGGCAATAATAGATAACAGACTCAGAAGCGCATCTGCAACATCAATTGGTGATTCTATACTATTGAAGATAGACCGTGATGATTTTTTCAACTTATTGCAAAACAACACAAGGTTTCTACGCAATCTACTTAGAGCATTAGTCAGCAGATTAAGAGATGATATAAATATTGTTGTCGAATCTGCAAGGATTAAACAAGACCTGTTAAGAGCGCGTGAATTACAGATAAATATACTTCCATCGGAGGACCTGCACTATACATCATCCAAAGGAATTATAGACGTATCAGGTGTTAGCTACCCTGCAGAGAATGTTGGCGGAGACTATTTTGACTATTTCCAGTTACCAGATCATAAGGTTGGCATTGTCATAGGTGATGTCATGGGACATGGATTCCATTCAGGATTGATGGTATTCACAACTAAGAGCTGTCTTCATACGCAAATAATGTCTAGTTATGATATACCTAATGTGATGTCAGTGCTAAATAACATGGTATATAAGTTCGTCCAAAGTGATATGTTTATGACCTTCTGTTACATTGTAGTTGATCTAGATAAACATACAATATCATACTGTAATGCAGGACATAATTATCCATATCATTATCGCTATAACATCAAAAAACTGGATTCACTAAAATCAGGCACACACCCTCTGGGCATAAGTGAAAACCTGACCTGTGATATAGAAAGTATTAGCTATGATGATGGCGATATACTGGTATTATATACAGATGGTATAACGGAGGCATTGGATTGCAAAGGAGATGAATTCGGCATTGAAAGATTGGAATCATTGATAGTTAATAATGCTTATATGTCTGCATCAGAGTTAAAAAACCATATATTCAATGAGCTAGACAAATATTGTCAAGGTAATATATACAAAGATGATGTAACACTTGTAGTAGCAAAGACAGGGGGAATATGATATGCAATGCCCAAGATGTAAGCATATAAATAGAGATAGTGCAAAATTCTGTGAGGAATGTGGTGAGAAACTACAAGCCAAATGTCCCAATTGCGGTGCAGAACTGAGACCCAATGCCAAGTTTTGCGATGAATGCGGAACTAAGGTTATAGAGACACAGATTCGATCCACAATTCCCAGGCTAGAAGATATGCACGCCCAGTTACAAAGCCTTATCCCAGAAGCATTAGCACAGAAATACCTATCAGCAGAACAGATGGCAACCGGTGAAAATAGATCAGTAACTGCATTATTTGCTGATATATCAGGATTCACTCCCCTTTCTGCTACAAAATCACCTGAAGCTATATTTTCTATGGTGCAAGATTGCTTCAAGAAACTGGTCAGCATTGTTGCCAAGTATGAAGGCAGTATAAGCGGATTTCGTGGTGATGGACTATTGGCATTATTCGGTGCGCCCATACTCCATGAGAACGATGCTGAACGCGCTATACTATCGGCTATTGATATGAGAGAGGCAATGAAAGACTATCAGTTGCAGGTATCAATAGGCATCAATACCGCAATGATGACCGTTGGCGAGATACAGACACAACTGCATTTGGATCATCTTACTCAACACGAGAGGGAACTTGACAGATATATCAGTGAGTTTGAGGATAGGGATTTGGTGTATCAGGAGAGGATGATACCAGAGCTTGAATATGCCTTCAAACATGCACTGACGCAAGAATCAGCATACCAGGGGATAGTATCAGCCAGAAGAAGAGAATTCCATCGCCAAGTAGCCGAAGGGATAGAGCAACTATATGGCGACAGATTGGAAGAATTCTATGAGAGGCTTGCATACCATTGGGAACGATGTGGCGATAAGGAAAAGGCTATTGACTATCTCATAAAGACAGCCAAAAAGCTGGAAAGACAGTATGCGAATGACGTTGCGATAGAATTCTACACCCGGGCAATTGATCTGGCAAATGAGATAAAAATGCCTGACAAGGATATTGCAAGTATTTATGAACTAAGAGGAACTCTTTATAATAATATGGAATTTTATGAAGAAGCAATCGAGGACTATCTCAAGGTGGTTGATCTCAACAAAGATAATAATAAGCGTGCAAATATGTATCAGGCAATAGCAAGAACTTATGCCTGGAGCATTAGTGATACAGATGAAGCGATAAAATATGCTTACATGGCAATTGAGACAGTTGACCCTGAGGATAAATCCAGGGATGCTGCACTGGTCTATGACGGTGCAGCAACCATATTCATTGATGCAATTGATCTTGCAGAAGGAGAAAGGCAATTACGGAAAGCCATAAGCATTTCTGAGGAGATGGGCTATATTGATCTTCTCGCAGAGCATTATACACTTCTTGACTGGATGTATGCAAATCACAGATGGAAACTAAATGGTCCTGATGATATTAGAAAAAGGAGGGAGGAAGCTCGAAAAAAAGCTCTTTATTATCTGAATAAATCCTTAACTGGCGATGGCACGCCAGGCGCTCCGGCTGGCACTGGTGGACTCTATTTAATTCTGGGAAATAGCCCCATAAATGAAGAGAAGTTCATCTTCTTCAATGAGAAAGCCTTCGAAATTGGGGTGAAGAACTCTGAAGGCTGGACGGTTGTGATTACTGCATCGAGACTTGGGGGCTATTACAGAGGTAAAGGTCAGGTTGAAAAAGCCATTGGCATCTACGAGGAAGGATGGAAACTTGGAGTAAGGTTGAGGCATATATTCGGTTCATATATGCTGAACCTTACAAAACAACTGATGACTTTATATGCCAATAAAGGTGAAAACCAGAAGATACTTGATATGATGGTTCAAATGCTTGAATCTACTATGATTTTGCATGGAAAGCCAAAGGTATATCCTATAGTATGTAGAAGATGGAATTCTACTGTCGAAGAAATCTATAGATTCCTTCATTCAATTGCTCCTGATACCTATCGAGAATTTGAGAAAGCTATACAATCTCGCCTTGAAGAAACCAGAGATATTGGTGAAAGGTTTTTCTATTATGGACAGTTGATGTTGCTTGCCATTCTTGATACCCACAGAGAAGACATAAAAGCTTATGCAGAAAAACTCTCGGAATTAAAGCAAAATGCAGGCACTTTCGCAGAACGCATTTCTGAGAATATGAAATTTGCTATTGAGGTGATGAGCGTATCGCCTGAACAAGTATATCCAGTTATGAAAGAGCTATTGAATCAGATTGAAAGGATTGATGATTTCCGTGATATAATGAACTTTATCGCGCCATTTGTAGATTACAAAACAATCAAAAATGCTATAAATTTCAATAAACTGGAAAGAACTGCACTAAACCACATACGAAATCTGAAAGGGATCAGCCTTGCGCAGGAATGGTTGGAAATAGAGAGGTTATACGAAAACTTTGGCTCTAATGAATATCTGACGATGCTTGCAGAAAAGGCTTGGGATGAGGCAGGAGATAATCTCCGTAATGAAGGTGTTTCACAACTTCTAAAAGAGCATTATGAATTTGGTGACCTGGAAATGCCCGAATTCACAGAGCATTTCAACCAAGAAACGTTGGATACTAGCTGGGAATGGATTGATCCATTGAATAATTTCAATTACACGATAGAAGATGGTAGGTATCTGCAAATAAATATTTCCTCCGGGCATGATATATTTCCTGGAAGCAATTACAATGCACCTCGACTTCTGCGGAAAATATCTGGTGATTTCATTATTGAGACAATGATGACAGATGGCGAAAATTATACCAGACATGGTGGGTTGTTAATATGGAAAGATGAGCAGAACTTTATCCGCCTTGAAACATCAACATATTCTTACTGGCCAAACACAATATATTGCGGTGCTAATATAAATGGACGGTTTATTCATCCCGGTGTCCATCCCCTGACCACAAAATCCGCATATTTAAGGATTGAGCGAAAAGATGATAGGTTCACGGTATATGTAAGCACAGATAATAGAGAATGGTATCGCTGTGGATGGGTTGATATGTTTGTTGCTGACCCAATTAAAGTCGGCATTTATGTCCAATGCACTGGATCATCATTTTCTTCTACAAGGTTTGGGTATTTCAAGATATATAGACCACGATAAACAGTAGCGGAGGTATATTGAGATAGATGATATGTGTTTACTTATGTCTAGATTTCACAGAAAATTTTTCTTGACTTATTTATATTTTTCTGTTATTATTAAAAATAGCATAGTAAAAAGGAAATATTGAGTTTAATTTATCATCTCACAGGGAACACTAAGCGATGTCTAACACCATAAATTACCAAATGAATATTCGATTTTGGCACTGGTATTGGTGGCGATTTTACCGCTTAGTGTATCCAAGGCATGGAGGATGATAAAAGTCTAATATAATATATAATCTTCATAAAGCCGTGGATACATTTGATAGTATTCACGGCTTTTTTTATTTTACGGAGGTAACAGAAATGACTGGCAAAAGTATCAGAATTGAAAGGATAATAGACCGTAAGACGAAAAAGACAGTGATTGTTCCAATGGATCACGGGGTCACGCTGGGTCCAATAAAGGGACTAATCAATATGAGCAAAACGGTTGATCTCGTAGCAAGCGGAGGAGCCAATGCGGTCGTTGGACACATTGGACTAGCCCTTCACGGTCATCGTGGTTATGGTAGAGATATAGGCTTGATCTTACATCTCTCTGCAAGCACTTCATTGGGTCCCTCACCAAATCACAAAGTACTTGTCAATTCAGTAGAACGCGCTATAAAAATGGGCGCTGACGGCGTGTCTGTCCATATCAATATAGGCTCCGAAGATGAAGCAGAAATGCTTATGGACCTTGGGATGGTTTCTCAGATGTGTATAGAATGGGGCATGCCCTTGCTTGCTATGATGTATGCTAGAGGTCCAAAGATCAAAAACGAGACTGACCCAGAAGTGATAAAAATAGCAGCAAGAGTCGGTGCAGAACTTGGCGCTGATATCATCAAAACCCCGTATACCGGCGATCCAGATTCTTTCCGAGAGGTTGTGGAAGGCTGTCCTGCACCAGTGGTTATTGCTGGCGGATCAAAACTAACTGACGTCGAAACTTTGAAAATGATTGAAGGTGCTATGAAAGCTGGGGCTGCTGGGCTCTCTGTTGGAAGAAATGTCTTTCAACATGAACATCCTGATAGGCTTGTCAGAGCAGCTTGTGCAATTGTCCACGAAGGAAAATCGGCAGAAGAAGCTATTGAACTGTTAAATGTCCCTATTGAGCGAGAACAACAAAATGAACAATAATATCTTGGACGAGATCATAAGATATAAGAAAATCGAAGTGCGAGAACAAAAAAGACAGATGTCTCTCGATGAGATCAAAGAAAAGCTTAAAGAGGTTGATGATACACGGAATTTCAAATCCGCAATTTTATCACCTAATAAAGTCAATTTGATCGCGGAGATAAAAAAAGCTTCTCCATCAAAGGGAGTTATCAAAGAGAACTTTAATCCGTCCCTGATCGCTGATATATATGAACAAAATGGCGTCTCTGCCATCTCAGTCATAACCGATAATAGGTTTTTTCAAGGCGATATCTCATTCCTGAAAACTGTCCGATCTGTTACTTCAAAATCTCCTATCCTACGCAAAGACTTCATAATAGATGAATACCAAATATACCAATCAAAGTTATTTGGTGCAGATGCCATACTTTTAATAGTAAATGTCCTTGAACAACAAGAATTGAATATGCTAATATCAATTGCCAGAGACGTTAAATTAGATTGTCTAGTTGAAGTTCATAATGAGGACGAGCTTGACAGGGCGCTTAAGTCAAACGCAGAGATCATAGGCATAAATAACAGGGACTTAAAGACTTTCGCTGTTGATCTAAAAACGACCGCTAATCTGGTGCGGTTAATACCAGACGATAAAATCATAGTAAGCGAAAGCGGAATTTCATCATCAAAAGATGTTGAATTCCTGAGGCAACTTGGAGTCAATGCGATGTTAGTTGGCGAGTCATTGATGGCTAGTGAAGACATCGCACAAAAAATCAAAGAATTACTAATTCAGTAGGCAGTTGTTAGTGAACACAAGACAAATTTCTAATGTCTTGTAATCAAACTACCGACTGCTGATAGGAGGAACGCTATGAACGAAACAAAAGTTTTATTAAATGAAAAAGAACTTCCAGACAAATGGTATAACATCCAAGCAGATCTTCCAAGACCTTTAGACCCACCATTGCATCCTGTAACTCATAAACCAATAGGTCCCGAAGACTTAGCTCCAATATTCCCAATGGGGCTTATAATGCAGGAGGTCAGTCAAGAAAGATGGATTGAAATTCCTGATGAGGTCAGGGATATTTATAAAATTTGGAGACCAACGCCAATGCACCGTGCTATAAAACTGGAAAAGGCATTGGATACGCCAGCGAAGATTTACTATAAAAATGAGTCCTTCAGCCCTCCGGGAAGCCATAAACCGAATACTGCAGTCGCCCAAGCATATTTCAATAAAAAGGAAGGAGTAAAAAGGCTTACCACTGAAACTGGCGCTGGTCAATGGGGAAGCGCACTAGCTTTCGCCTGCAAACTTATAGGACTTGAATGCTCGGTATATATGGTTAAAGTAAGTTACCAGCAAAAGCCGTATCGTAGAAATTTAATGGAAGTGTGGGGGGCATCAGTAACACCCAGCCCTAGCGACAAAACTCAAGCAGGAAGAAGTATCCTAGCACAAGACCCAGATTCAACAGGTAGTCTTGGAATTGCCATTAGTGAAGCAGTAGAAGATGCTGCTACACACGATGACACAAAATATTCGCTAGGTAGCGTCCTAAACCACGTTATGCTTCATCAAACCATTATTGGGCTTGAAGCCAAAAAGCAGATGGAGATATTCGGCGATTACCCAGATGTGATTATCGGATGTGTCGGAGGTGGAAGCAACTTTGCCGGGTTTACATTCCCATTTGTTATGGATAAACTCAAAGGCGACAAGAAAAACTTAAAAGTTCTAGCTGTTGAGCCTACTGCTTGTCCGACATTGACAAAGGGAATCTATGCTTATGACCTTGGAGATACGGTTGGGCTTGCTCCTCTTGTAAAAATGTATACACTTGGACATACTTTTATACCTCCTGCTATCCACGCCGGCGGATTACGCTATCATGGCGATTCCCCCATACTCAGCTTGCTCGTTAAAGAAGGGGTGATAGACGCTGTTGCATATCATCAACTCGCAACATTTGAAGCGGCAATTCTATTTGCCCAGACAGAAGGCTTTTTGCCCGCTCCCGAAACCGCTCATGCGATCAAAGCAGCTATTGACGAGGCACTGAGATGCAAGGAAACAGGAGAAAAAAAGGTCATTGCTTTCAATTTCAGCGGACATGGACATTTTGACCTTTCTGCTTATGATGCTTACATAAACGGAAAACTCACTGATTATGTCCTCCCCGATGAGAAAATTCAAGAGGCACTTACTCATCTGCCAAAAATTGATTAAATCCAATATTGGGCGATCTATTTGGGACACGGCTTGCCGTGTCCTCTTTATACAATAATCTTCGAAAAATTCATAGTTAATGAGTTTTGCTTAGTTTTGACGTTTGTAGATATAAAGGAATTTAATATGCTACCTGATAAAAAAGGGCATTTTGGGATTTATGGCGGACGATTTGTGTCTGAAACTCTCATGTCCGCACTTATGGAACTTGAAAATGCCTATATGAAAATCAAAGATGATCCCGTATTTCAATCAGAGCTAGATTATTATCTTAAAGATTATGCTGGGAGACCTAGTCCGTTATATTATGCAGAAAAACTTACGAAATATATCGGCGGTGCGAAAATCTACATCAAAAGAGAAGACCTTAACCATACAGGTTCACATAAGATCAATAATACTCTTGGACAAGCACTTCTTGCTAAGCATATGGGCAAAAAACGCATAATAGCGGAAACAGGCGCAGGTCAACATGGCGTAGCTACTGCGACCGTTTCCGCATTGTTCGGCTTCAAATGCGACGTCTATATGGGCGAGGAAGACACTATCAGACAGGCGTTAAACGTCTTCCGTATGGAATTGATGGGGGCAAGGGTTATACCTGTTTTTTCAGGCACAAAAACACTTAAAGACGCTATAAACGAGGCATTTCGTGATTGGGTTGCTAATGTCCACGATACATATTATCTCATCGGTTCTGTTGTCGGAGCACATCCATATCCTATGATAGTCCGAGATTTTCAGTCTGTTATTGGCAAAGAGATAAAAAGTCAAATCCTTGAAAAAGAGGGGAAATTACCAGATTATTTAATAGCTTGTGTTGGCGGTGGAAGCAATGCTATGGGGACATTCTACCCATTTGTTGACGATAAGAATGTTAAATTTATCGGCGTTGAGGCAGGCGGACTGGGAATTGAAACTATGAAACACGGAGCTTCCTTATGTGCTGGTGAGATCGGCGTTCTTCACGGGATGATGTCTTATATCTTGCAAGACGAAAATGGTCAGATCATGCCTACGCATTCAATTTCCGCAGGATTAGATTACCCTGGCGTCGGACCTGAACATTCCTATTACAAAGATACCGGCAGAGCAGAATACGTCTCTGTCACCGATGACGAAACGTTAGAAGCTTTCAAATTGTTATCTGTGCAAGAAGGCATCATCCCGGCACTTGAATCAGCACATGCTATAGCCTATGCGATGAAACTAGCTCCCAAATTAGATAAGTCATCCATAATTGTCATCTGCCTTTCTGGTCGTGGCGACAAAGATGTTCAGACTGTATCCAAAATTATTAAAACATAGTCTGAAATTCGTAATTTTTTCAATTGAAATCTATAATTAGCGTCTCACCTGTGCTGATCATAATGGACTGGTTAAACTTTATTGATACATAATTACGACAGCCATCATATGACGTATAATTTTCTACTATTGCAGATATGGCAGACCCAGCTAAAATTATGCTTTTTACATTTTTTGAGAATTCCAGTCCGATCTCTTTTAACGTCAAACTGCCAATTTTGATCTCTATCTGTGCTGATCTAGGATTTTGACGATACATTCCCCATCCGGAGCCAACGGAGAAGAAGCAGGCGAAATTGTCTTGGTTCACAACGGGGGCAAACTTGATCCTCTTTTCCGGCGCAGAATAATGGAATCCGGAGAGAGCCAATAGCAATGAATAGCTAGCCATAGAACGTGAATAATAGTTACCACACTCAAACTCATTCCAAGGATTTCGCCTTGAACCATCGTGTCTATCACGGACTCCTTTTGTGATCGCTAATCCTTCTGCTATAAATCCTTCGTATATAAGATGTGCTGCGACCTGATACTCTATACCACACCAAACCTCGTCGGAATACGGAAACGGAAATCTTGGTCGTCCTCCTCGTGGCCAAGTGCATAAAAGTAGCCCTGCCTCATCATTAAGGGCATAAATCCTTTGTGGATTAGCATGTTCGGATAAATCTGGTTTCCAATTATACTTGAATATTGACGCCATAGCTCTTTTGACTTTTTCTGGATCAAATAGATCGCCTAGATCAAGCATACGTGCATACCATTGCCCGATCATCTGATCTGAAAGGCATCCTTCGCCGTATTGATATTTAAGCTCTTCAACTGTTCCCTGTGCCGGTCTAATCTCTTGACGATACCATTCGCCGTTGAAAAGATTTTCGTCTATCCATTTCCTTCCGCTTTCATATATCCTGTGATACTCATCTGCTTTATCATTTTCGCCGAAATAACGAGCCATTTTCTCTGCTGCAAGCAACGCCCCAAGATAAAAACTGCCCATCATTGTATTAGGACCATGGAACTCTATATCATATGTGTTGTGCTGAACGCCTTCCATAACGCCATCTCTGTCCATATCCCAATGTTTCCAAGCATATTCAAGGGACATCTTCACCTTATCCCAGATGCTTTTTAGCCATTCATCATCACCACTGATAAGCCATTCACGATAGACTTTCATTATACCGCCCATCTGACCATCACCAGCAGCATGAAATCCAGCGTTTGCCATTGTCCCAAGTGGTAATGGCATTCTAAAAGTCATATGTCCTTCTGGCGACATATTGAATGAATAATCAGCGGAACGTATTGATCTTTCAAGATTTGGAAAAAGATAAGGCATCGCTTGCGCGTAGTTCCAAACGTGAGTGCATGTCCCTTCACAACATCCTGAACCGGGATTACAACCTTCCCAACCGTAGAATGTGCCGTCTTCTAGTCTGATGCATGTCGTCGTCTTCAATATAGATATTTGAGATGAGACTGCATCTAAAACTGGATCTGGCAATGTTGATCCAAAAAGAGAATCTTTGAATAACCTTGTTTCGTGTTCTAACCTTTCAAAATTTTTACCAACATATTCTGCGACATTGAAGGCATCACTAAAAATAGTCGCATAATAGTTTTTCCAAGTGGACTTTCCGCCCCAGTATTTTTCAAAATTAGGGTTATACCATGAGACAAATACAGGCAAAGTAATACATTCACCAGGGCAGATCCTAACTTTCAATCCTATTGATCCGACATCGGTTGCGTTATCTCCTGCTTCAACGGTTTCTCTATTCTCTTTTAGTTCGCCGTGTTCAGAGGCTTGATCCCAAAAGTTATGAAGGGCATCAAACCATCCACTTCTGAGCCAACAGGTTTGGATGTTTAAGTCTTTCCAAGTAGTTGTCAGAGCTAATGATCCAAATCTAGGCGAATCTTCTGCATGTTTTTTGGTAGTCATCATCAGCCCTGATATATTCTCGCCTTCCTTGAATTCAATAACGCCTTTACCGACTTCTGGGAATCCGACTTTATTTTCAAGATTAGCGAATAATGTCGCATTGACGACATCTTCAGTAGAATTGCTTAGATGGAACAGGAATATCGCAACTGGTATACTAGAATCTTTATCATTCAACGGAATGAAAGGGTTAAACGCTTCCATTGAAACATCTAATGGCATCTTCGGATCGCTGAATTCAATTCTTGCAAAGGGAAATTCTCCGATAAATTCACACTTCCTAAAATGAGGTAGCCCTGATCCGTCCATACGAGTTACGCCTGATCCCCATCCAGTATATGTCCCGCCGACAGGACCTTGAATAACTCTGGTTACTGGGTTTTGATCTCCTTGCTTGGCATACAAAGTGAAAAAAGTATAGTTAAAAAATAAACCCTTATTAGGCTTATTGAAAATCTCAAATTCCCTTAATTGTCCCCATCCTCCCAATGAGATCATACCTGTTCCAATCCCACCGATTGGGAAAGCGATCTCATCTAATTGCCTACCTTTATAGACTTTTGGCTTGCCTATGTTAAAAAGCTCATTCTTCATATAAGGGATTTTCGCCATTTTTTTCTCCTTTAAATACAATTTATCAATTTAATTTTGGGCTTAAATTAATAGATGAATATCTATTTGAAATAATCCGTCATTTTTACTTGACCTTTTACTATTTTAATCGTTTTCTCTGATATCTTTTGGGGATATGCCATATTTACCCATCCTATATTGCAACTTACGTCTTGATATGCCGAGAGTTTTTGCCGCCTCAACTTGACTGCCACCAGACTTTTTCAGTGCCCTTATTATAAGGTTTCGTTCTATATTGTCAAGAGAGTTTGACATTTGCATATTCACCAATGAGTTCTGATAATAGGTAGATACCAAATAGCTAGGAAGATCATGTGGCTGAATAACATCATCTTTTCCCATGACAATGGCTCTTTCTATGCAATTTTCCAGCTCTCTGACATTTCCGGGCCAATCGTGTGCGTCAAATATTGATAACACCTCGTCAGATACCCTTTTGACTTTTCCATTAGCTTTATCCTTGTGTTTCTTTAAGAAATGCTCAACTAAAATCGGAATATCTTCCTTTCTTTCGCGTAATGGAGGCATCTTTATTTGAACGACATTAAGCCGATAATATAGGTCTCTCCTAATTTTCATATCTTCAACAGCTTTTTCAATATCAACATTTGTCGCAGCAATGACTCTCACATCAACTTTTATCGGCTGAGTGCCACCAACCCTTTCAAACTCCCTTTCTTGCAAAAATCGTAATAATTTAATTTGGACATTTTGGTTGATATCCCCAATCTCATCGAGGAATATAGTGCCTTTATTTGCCTTTTCGAACATCCCTATTTGTCTTGAATCTGCACCAGTATATGCCCCTCTTTCATGACCGAACAATGCACTCTCTAAAAGCGTCTCCGGTAAAGTTGCACAACTGACTTTGACAAAAGGATGTTCTCTTCTTGGGCTATTATAGTGTATCGCATGAGCGGCAAGTTCTTTGCCTGTGCCTGTTTCGCCGAGTAAAAGCACTGTTACATCGGATTCCGCTACACGTTTTAGCGATGAATAAATTTCCTGCATTTTTTCGCTTTGCCCGACGATCTGACCGAACCCATATTTTTCATCTGTTGTCTGACCGGTCTCCTTTATTAGGCTCTTATTTTCAATGGCTTTTTTTATCAATGATTTCAGCTGATTTGGATCAATGGGCTTTGTAAGATAATATAATGCGCCATCTGCCATCGCCTGCACCGCTGACTCTATTGAGCCATAAGCAGTCATAAGTATAACCGCGGTATCAGGATTAAGTCTTTTAACCTCTTTGAAAAGCTCTAATCCGCTTATGTCAGGCATTTTTATATCTGTTACTACAATGTCAGCGATAAACTCCTTAAATTTGGCAAGGGCATCAATACCACTGGATGCAGTTTCAACATCATAGCCTTCTCTGTTAAGCAATTTTTTCAGCACTATTCGTTGAGTCTCTTCGTCTTCTACTATTAGTATTAATGGTCTCATCATAGATATTTCAGTTATAATCTAAAAACGTCTCCCGATATTATATTTACTTTTATATGATAATCTAATGAAAATGTAAACAAAAAATTTTCTCTTAACAATTAGTATAAACGCTTTTTTCCAATTGATCAATACAAATCTCTGAGCTTTTGAACTTCCTGAATGTTTGAGATTGACTCAGATTTCAATGTTTGATAGTATACTTTTGAAAATGTTCATTAAATCTTTTCAAATGGTCTTTGTTAAACACGGTAAATGTTTGAATTGAAAAGCGATATAAAACTAAAATCACAGGAGATCAAATATGAAACGGATAATAATTATTTCTATTTTATTAGCCATTTTCATTGTGTATCCAATCTTTGCCCAAAGAGGGTATGCCCCGAGAGGAGAGAATATCACTAGTTCTCCCATTGCTAAGACATCAGAGGAGAAACAAATACTCAACGTGATCAACGAATTAGAAAGGACAAAAGCTCAAATGCAAAATGTCCCTACCGAAGATGGCAGATTATTAAGGTTGTTGACAGAGGCATCTGATGCTAAACATGTTGTTGAGATCGGCACTTCAAATGGTTATTCTGGTCTGTGGTTTTGCCTTGCATTGCGGACTACTGGCGGAAAATTGACCACTTTTGAGATTGATCACGAGAGAGTTTTGCTCGCACAAGCCAATTTTAAAAAAGCTGGCGTAGATAACATAGTCAAAATCGTGGAAGGTGATGCTCATAAAGAAGTTACAAAGTTGAAAGAGCCCATTGATATAGTCTTTATTGATGCAGACAAAGAGGGATATTCAGATTATCTTAATAAATTGTTGCCATTAGTCAAGGCAGGCGGGCTTATTATTGCTCATAATATGCGATCTCCATCGCCAGACCCAGCCTATATCAAGGCTATAACTACAAACCCTGATTTAGAGACAATTTTTTTGAATATGCATTCTTCTGGCGTTGGAGTCACACTTAAAAAACGAGGTTAAATATGAATAGAAAACCGAATATCTTGCATATTTTCACTGATCAGCAGAGATTTGACACGATAGGAGCATTGAATAACCCTGTCATTAAAACACCCAATCTTGATAGGCTTTGCGAAAATGGAGTTGTTTTCACAAATGCCTATACACCATCACCAGTCTGCGTATCCGCTAGATGTTCGATGATATTCGGACAGTATCCTATGCGCACGGGTTGCTATGAAAATACCATTATGCCAACAGACGATCGTCAGACTTTTATGTCAGCCTTGACAGATGCAGGCTATCGGACTCATGGTATAGGAAAATGTCACTTTACACCTGATACATTCGCATTACGTGGTTTTCAGAGCAGAGAGAGGCAAGAAGAAGGCGGAGCAAATGATATAGAAAAAAATCCATATTTTAAAACCATATATGAAGCAGGATATAAACACATCTGCGAAGCTTATGGCATAAGAGGCGAGATGTATTATATACCGCAACCTTCGCAACTTCCACCGGAACTGCATCCAACACAATGGATAGGCGATCGCACAATAAAATTTATCAAAGAACATTCAGAAGACCAGCCTTGGTATCTTTTCTCAAGTTTCATACATCCCCATCCACCGTTTACACCGCCTAATCCTTGGCACAAGCTTTATCGTTCATCGTTGATGCCATTGCCAAATGTCCCTGACGATGTTTTGGCATTGCAAACTTACGTCAATAGATGTCAGAATCGCTATAAATACAGAGATCAAGGCATAGACAAAAATCTTATACGTTGTATAAAAGCCTATTATTATGCTTGTATCTCGTTTATAGATTTTCAGATCGGCAGAATTCTTAACACATTAGAAGAGACAGGACAATTGCAAAACACACTTATACTTTTCACAAGTGATCATGGCGAACATTTGGGGGATTATAACTGTTTCGGCAAACGGAGTATGCACGATTCCTGCGCAAGAATACCTTTTATCATCAGCATGGTTGGTAGATTCGAGGGAGGGAGAGTTTGTGATGTCCCTGTCAGTCTTGTTGATATTGCCCCTACATTTCTGAACGTCGCAGGAACATCTTTGAAGAGTCATCAGCCTGATGGCGTTGATGTTTTTGACATTTTGACTGGCAAATCTGATCGGAAAATGGTCTTCAGCCAACATTCCTATGCTTATGGAAACCCTGTTAGCAACGTGATCCCAAGAGAATATCGCGAGAACAAAAATCTTTGGCATGCTAGTATGTCTCAATATATGGCAGTAAGCAAGGAATGGAAATATTTTTACAGCGCACCAGATGATCAGGAATTTCTCTTCGATAAAATCCGCGATCCTTACGAAACCAGAAATAAGGCTGGGGTAGTGTTTTGTCAAAAAAATTTGATTGAAATGAGAAAAGCCCTTTTTGAACATCTAAAAGAAGGCGGCGAGATTAACGGGATCGACGGCGATAACTGGAAAAAATTTCCGAAGCCAAGTCTTCCGAATGACCCTGATACGGGACTTCTCATACAGGATGGCTATACTCCTTGGACTGATACATTTATCGCAGGTTATTCTGATAGGTGAAATATAATGTCAAACTTAACACCATTGATGAAACAATATCATAGCGTCAAAAGACAATATCCTGATGCGATAATGTTTTTTCGTATGGGCGATTTCTATGAGACGTTTTACGAGGATGCCAAGATAGCATCTCGTGTTTTGGGGATAGCTTTAACTTCTAGGGATAAAGACAGTGGAGAACCTATACCATTAGCAGGATTTCCACACCACGCAATTGACACTTATCTTGCCAAATTTGTCAAAGCTGGATATAAGATCGCTATATGCGAACAAATGGAAGACCCCAAAAAAGCCAAAGGCATAGTAAAAAGAGAGGTTATAAGGGTTGTTACACCGGGAACGGTCATAGAGCCGAATATATTGGATCAGAAATCAAATAATTATCTATCTTCAATAAGCAAAATGGACAATAAATATGGCTTTGCCTATGTCGACCTGTCAACTGGCGAATTCTATGTTACTGAGCTTGATACGCCGAACAAATTATTAGCAGAAATAGAGAGGATTCATCCTGCTGAATGTATAATAAGTGAGCAATTTGAAAAGGAAACGGAAATATTGAAAGCAATATCTGTAACAGTTAACCCTGCGATCAATAAAATTCCATCGTGGGCTTTCTCTTACGATTCTGCAAGAGCAGAGCTTTTGGATCATTTCAATACAATAACATTAGATGGTTTTGGATGCGAAAATATGCCATCTGCGGTATCTTCTGCGGGAGCCCTTATATACTATCTCAACGATACGCAAAAACAAGAAGTTCAGCATATTCGGTCATTAAGCACATATTCACTTGAAGAATATATGATCTTAGATGCGGATACCCAAAGAAATCTTGAATTGATGCGTTCTCTACGCGACGGGGCTATTAAAGGCACGTTGCTTGAGGTTCTTGACGAGACACTGACACCTATGGGCGGGCGTAAAATGAGAAACTGTATTCTCAAACCATTGATTGACACGGGACAGATACGCTCTCGTCTGGATGCGGTAGAGGAATTTCACAGTAGAATAGTATTTTTAGAAGAGTTCAGAGGAATTCTAAAGAACATAAGCGATGTTGAAAGGCTTATCGCTAGGATAGGTCTTGGGTCTGCTAATGCAAGGGAGATGATAGCGCTTAAAAATTCGTTGAAACTTATAGCACCGATCAAGGAAAAATTAAACACCTGTGAATCAACTATGCTTTGCGTTCTTAATGAGGAACTAGAAGATGTATCCGACATAATAGAGCTTATAGAGAAGTCAATATACGACGATCCTCCCACAACTTTGACAGAAGGAAATTTAATAAAAGATGGATATAATGAGGAATTAGATGAATTACGAAAGATAACGTCATCAGGTAAGGAATGGATAACAAAACTGCAAGAGACTGAACGGGCTAGGACAAAGATAAATAATCTCAAAATAGGGTATAATGACGCATTTGGCTATTATATTGAAGTCAGCAAAGCTAACCTTCATCTTGTTCCTGATAACTATATTCGCAAACAGACACTTGTCAATGCGGAGAGATATATCACACCAGAATTGAAAGAGTATGAGTCAAAAGTCTTGAACGCACAAGAACGCATATCAGAACTTGAATATGAAATATTTTGTCAAATCAGGGCTAAAGTTGCAGAAAGCACAGTTCGTATCCAGAAAAACGCTTCAATTATCGCGATGCTTGATTTTCTGAGTGCCTTAGCGTATGTCGCATCAAAAAATAACTATATTAAACCTAATGTTACTGATAGCGATGAAATAATTATAAAAGATGGAAGGCATCCAGTTGTTGAAAGATTTTTGACAAGTGAGGGTTTTGTGCCGAATGACACTTATCTTAACTGTGATGATCAGCAGATGCTTATAATCACAGGACCCAACCTTTCTGGAAAAAGCACATATTTGCGACAAGTGGCGCTTATCGCACTTATGGCACAGATGGGAAGCTTTGTCCCTGCGTCTTATGCGTCAATCGGTATTGTAGATAGGATTTTTACTCGTATCGGGGCTTCTGATAATCTCGTTATGGGACGAAGCACATTCCTTGTGGAAATGAATGAGACTGCAAATATTCTCAACAATGCGACGAGGAGAAGCCTTTTGATCCTTGATGAGATCGGCAGAGGCACAAGCACCTATGATGGACTTAGCATCGCTTGGGCAGTAGCAGAATACATTTTGGACAAAGCTAAAATCGGAGCAAGAACGCTTTTTGCTACTCATTATCACGAACTTATAGAGCTTGGTAATACCCATCCCGGGGCGAAAAATTATAATGTTGCTGTCAGGGAATGGAATGGACAAATAACTTTTTTACGCAAGATCGTTGAAGGCGGCACAGATCAAAGCTATGGAATACATGTTGCTCAATTGGCAGGATTGCCTGATAAAGTCATAGAAAGGGCAAGAGAAATACTCTCCGCATTAGAAAAGGGCAATAACGGAAACTCTATCCCAAAATCACACGAAATAACAACAAAAGATATTCATCGTCAACCAATTCAATTATCTCTTTTCGGATCAAAGGCTGATGAGATCGTAGACGAATTAAACGCTATTGATATTCACAATATGACCCCACTTCAAGCTCTAAACAAACTGCAAGAGTTAAAAAAGAAAGCAGAAAGTTAATGGCAAAAGATATTATACAAACGAATTATACTTTTGTTTGAACTTTTTTCAAGATTTAACGTCTAATATGCATTAAATTATTTGGAACTGTTAACATTAAGCTATTTGAAGGGGGATGTTAATGCTTAAACTATCGGTGAACATTCTTCTATTTATATTTATTGGTATAATTTTTATTATTGCTCCTACCAATGCAGAAGAACAAACTCAGCAGATTGAGCTTTCGCTTCAAGATTGCATATCACTTGCCTTAAAATCAAACTTAAATATAAGAATACAAAGCATAAACCCTCAAATACAGGATTCTATACTTTTGATGGCAAAAGGGAAATATGATCCTTCATTGAGGCTTAATGTAAATACAAATCTCGCAGAAAGCATACCAGATGATCAAAAAACCAATGCACAAGCCATCAGTTTGGGTATTACGGACCCGATAATAACGGGAGGAGAATACAGCATATCTTTTAGTGGCAATCGTTCAAAAAGTGATGGTTTTCAATCCATAAATCCTACCTATCGCTCAGGGACAGTCTTTAGCATAAGTCAGCCTTTGATGGAAGGAGCCGGAATTGGTATAAACAAAATTCCGATAATAATAGCAAACAATAACAAGGAAATATCTAATCTTCGTCTTAAATCTCAACTGATAAAAAACCTAACGGATGTTCAGAATACCTATTGGGAACTTGTCTTTGCATTAGAAAATCTTAAAGTCCAAGAATTAGCATTGAAGCAAGCACAAGACCTTTTAAATCTCAACATAAAACTCAAAGAGAATGACAAAGCTAACATAAGTGATGTTCTCCAAGCCCAGTCAGCAGTGGCTTCTCGTGAGGCTGATGTTTTGTCTGCAAAGGATGCGATAAAGGACGCGGAGGATAAACTTAAACGAATAACTAACATAATACAAGACGAGTCTCAATGGGATATCTCAATAATCCCAATTGATGTTCCACCTTTTGAGGAGATTTCAGCTAATATTAACGATAGTATATCAATAGCATTGGAGAAAAGACCTGAATATTTACAGGCAAAACTTGACGTTGAAAATAGTAATTTGACAATTAAATTAGCAAAAAATCAAAAGCTACCGATAATAGATTTGGATGGAAGTTTAAGTTTAAATGGATTAGGGGATAAATTTGGCGAACCATTTTCTCAAATTAGCAAAGCAGAAAACAGGACTTGGACAGCTGGAATTGCTCTTCGTATGCCGTTAGGTGGAAAGTCGGATAACGGCTATGTGAGGAAAAGTCAGTTGGAAAAAGAGCAAAAGCTTTTAACCCTAAAAGAACAGGAACAACAGGTAATTGCAGACGTTCGTTCCGCAGTTCGTCAGCTTGAAACAGGTATAAAACGTATTCAAGCAACTGCTAAGGCAGAGGACTTCGCAAGGCAAGTATTAGCTACTGAGGAAAAAAAATATTCCTTAGGGCTTAGCACTAGCTACAACTTATTACAGTTTCAGGCAAACCTTGCCACTGCAACCAAGAACCACCTTAGAGCAGTCATTGACTATCACAAATCAGTTGTGAATCTATACCAAAGTCAGGGGATCACATTGGAAAAGCTAAACATAGCATTTGAGGAATAATGCTTTATATTATAAAAGGCTTTGGAAAGGAGTTATCTGTGAAGAAAGTTATCGTGATTATTGTTATATTTGCCATCCTTATTGGAATGGTAGTTTACGCTTATGTTGCTAAGGGAAAACAGAAATCCTCAGGGATGATGCCGATGGGGCGTGGACCGATGATCGTCCCCGTAGAAACGATAAAGGTTGAAGTCAGTGACATCACTAAAAAGATATTCGTAACAGGGACTATCAAAGCCCGTGCAGAAGTAACCATATATCCGAAGCAATCCGGAGAGATAATCAAGCTTTTAGTTGACAAAGGCGATCGTGTGAAATCTGGACAAATATTAGCAGAGATAGATTCAGAAGCTTTTCAGATCCAAATGCGACAGGCTGAAGCAGACCTTGAAAGTGCCAAAGCAGTTTACGAAAAAACCTCCCCGATCGCAGTTGTCAAATCCGAAACCGATTACAAGCAAGCTAAAAGCAACCTTGACAGGTTGACATCTGCATTGAGACAGGCAGAGCTAGACCTAGAACTTCAGATGAAGCAAGCTGATATTCAGGTGAAAAAGGCTAACAGTGATCTGAAAATTGCACAGGCGCGACTTGATGCTGCCATCGCTGGTGCAAGAGAACAAGAGTTGGAACCTGCTAAGGCAAGAATGGAAAATGCTAAGAAAAATTTGGATAGAATACAAACTCTCTATAACGAAGGTATGGTAGCCAAAGAGCAGGTTGAATCTGCACAATTGCAATATGATATATATTATGCCCAATATTCTCTGCTTAAAGAAGGCGTGAGACCGGAGGACTTAGAAATCCTAAAAGAACAATTAGAATCTGCTAAAACTTCATTAGAATCAGCGATAGAAAATAAAAGATTAGTTGATATTAAAAAGACCAATCTAGATTCGGCAAAGGCTCAACTTGAAAGCGCACAAGCATCCCTTGAGCTTGCATTAGCGTCAAAAGAGGCAGGGATTTGGGAGAAAGAGCTTGAACAGGCAAGATCGGCAGTGAAAAAAGCAGAAGCAGCTCTTGACCTTGCCAAACAAAGATTGGAAGAATCAATCGTCAGGGCATCTATAAACGGTATCATTGCCCAAAGGTTTATGGATAAAGGCGATACCGCATCCACAAATAAACCGTTTTTCACAATAGTTGATATAGACGTCGTTAAGATCATCGCAAAAGTGCCTGAACGTGACATAATGGATGTCAGACTGAACCAAGAAGCTATAATAAAACCCGACGCCTATCCCGGTCAAATATTCAAAGGGAAGGTCACAAACATAAGCCCTATAATTGACAGAGAAAGCCAAACGTGCGAAGTGGAGATCACCGCGGATAACCCAAGTCTCAAATTAAAGCCAGGAATGTTCACCAGTATAGAACTGACAACAACAGAACATAAAAACGTGCCATTGATCCCAGTAGAAGCATTAGTGAAAGAGGGCAATGAAACCTTTGTATATATTATCGGTGATGGTAAGGCTGTCAAAAGGAAAATAGAGACAGGTATAACAGATGGCATTAAAATACAGGTTATATCAGGATTAAGTCCTGGTGAAGAATTTATAATGGGCGGAAAATATACCATTCGCGAGGGGATGGAGGTTACAATAGCAGGTCAAGGACCTAGAGGTCTAATGCCAGAAAAAGGTCAAAAAGGACAAGGAAAAATGCCAGAAGGCAAAAGACCAGAAGGTTCCTTTGGTAGAGATAGAAGTGGGGGAGGAAGATGAGCATTTCGGATTTAGCATTAAAAAGACAAATAACAACCTTTATGGTCTTTATTGCAATTATAGTAATAGGAATCTTCTCTTTAAGAAGGTTATCCATTGATCTGATGCCAGATGTTGAATTCCCTTCCTTAACTGTATCTACGTCATACTCCGGTGCAAGCCCAAAAGAAATAGAAACGCTTATAACTGAACCAATAGAACGAGCAGTTAGTACTGCACAAAATATAGAGAATATCACATCTACATCTAGTGAAGGGAGCTCATCAGTAACGATTGCCTTTACTTGGGGAACCGATATGAAAGAAGCTGCTAACGATATACGAGAAAGGGTTGCACGTGTTAGGGGAATGTTGCCACAGGATGCGAGCGACCCGATGGTGTTTAAGTTCGATCCGTCAAGTATGCCAATAGTCTTTCTAGGGTTGTCAGGCGATATGCCATTGGATAAAATACGAGAATATGCGGATAATGAGATAAAATATAGACTTGAGCAGATCAAAGGAGTTGCAGCTGTTAATATTCGTGGAGGGCTAGAACGCGAAATTCACGTCGATGTAGATAGAAGCCAAATGGAAGCACTTGGACTTACCTTCAACCAAATTATCAGTGCCCTATATAATGAAAACCTTGATAAACCCGGCGGATATTTGGAAACTACAAGAAATGAGCTATTACTTCGTATCACGGGGCAATATAAGAGCTTACAACAGATTGCAAATACTGTCATTGGGCAGAGAAACGGAACTCCAATATATCTTCATCAGGTCGCAGAGGTTAAAGATTCATTCAAAGAAAGAAGATCAGATACTCGACTAAAAGGTGAACCGGGAATTTCGCTTACTGTGCAAAAACAAGCAGGAGAAAATACAGTAAGAGTGTCAGACAGAGTTGTGAAACAGGTTGACAAGATCAATAAAATCCTACCCCCCGGTATGAAACTTTTTGTCGCTCGCGATTCCGCAAAGTTTATAAGAGATTCAATAAATCAGATGCAAAGGTCTGCCATTATCGGCGGTTGCCTTGCAATTATAATCCTGCTTGTTTTTTTAAGGAATATAAGAAGCACAATTATCATTGCCCTTGCGATACCAATAGCGGTTGTCGCAACTTTTATTCTGATGTATGCTGCAAAATTAACGCTCAATATGATGACTCTTGGCGGACTCGCATTAGGGATTGGTATGTTAGTTGACAGTTCGGTTGTTGTCTTAGAGAACATCTTTCGTCACAGAGAATGGGGCGAAGGACCTATGGAATCAGCTTCTGTTGGGACAAAGGAAGTCAGCGCTGCGATCACAGCATCAACTCTGACAACATTATGTGTCTTCTTCCCTATGTTTTTTGCAGCAGAAGGTATGCAAGGGGTGTTTTTTACTCAATTGGCTTATACAATATCATTTTCATTGATTGCTTCACTCTTCGTAGCTTTAACTTTGGTGCCTGTATTGTCTGCGAGATATTTACATATCAAGCAAATTGACGAATCCGATCACAGATCAAAAATTAAAAACACTCTGGCAAGAGCATTTGATAGGTTAAGCGAAAAATATGGTAATGCACTTAATTGGGTATTGGATCATCGTCTTTGGGTGATCATAATATGCCCATTAATTCTTGCAATAACGCTTTTGCTTATCCCAACAATAGGAATGGAGCTTATGCCTCAAATTGACGAAGGCAATATATCAGTAAACATTCAACTTCCTGTTGGGACAAAGTTCCAAGTTACCGATGAAATTACCAGAAGAATTGAAAAGATAGTTCAAGAAAATGTCCCAGAGATGAAGAATATGCGAACAAATGTAGGCGGAGGAGGATGGTTTGGGTCTTCTATTTCTCATACTGCGGATATTAATATTGACCTTGTAGAAAAGAAATTCCGTAAGCGATCAACAGAAGAAGTTATCAATGATCTCAGAAGAAAACTTGTCGGCTTTCCTGATGCGAGAATATGGGTCTCTGCACGTGGTTCTATGATGACACGGTTGCTTGGAGGAAGAGAAGAAAGAGTTGAGGTGGATATTAGAGGACACGATCTGGACGAAGCGGCAATATTGGCTGATCGGGTCAAACAGCTTGTTGAAAGCGTCCCTGGCACTGTTAATGTTCGTGTAAGCAGGGAGGAAGGAAAGCCAGAATTGTCTGTCCTTGTCGATAGAGACAAAGCTTCATCTCTCGGATTAAATCTAGCGACTATTGCAAGCACCGTGAACACCGGACTATCAGGAACAGTTGCAACAAGGTTCAGAGAAGGCGGAAAAGAATATGATGTCCGAGTCAGAATGAAAGAAGAAGATAGAATCTCACTAGATAACGTTAAAACTTTTGCGATAAAAGCAGGGGCAAATGCAAGTGTCCCGCTCAGTAATATTGCTAGAATACAAGAGGGGACAGGTCCTATTTCTATACAAAGGCGAAATCAAGAGCGATTGATAACAGTTTCATCAGGCATATCAGGCAGAGATTTTGGAAGCATAACAAGGGATATAAACGCAAAACTTGCATCTTTTAGTGTTCCAGAAGGATTTACTGTTCAGTTGTCAGGCGAGCAGGAAGAACAAAGAAAAGCTTTTATATCATTAATATTAACTTTTTCACTTGCTGTCTTACTTGTTTATATGGTTATGGCATCACAATACGAGTCGTTGCTACATCCATTTGTGGTAATGTTCTCTATTCCGTTTGCCTCAATTGGCGTTATACTTATGTTATTCCTAACCAGGACAAACCTTAGTATACCATCTTTCATCGGTATAATAATGTTGACAGGTATTGTAGTTAATAATGCCATCGTCCTTGTGGATTACATAAACCTGATGAGGAGACAAGGAACTGAATTGAGAGAAGCCATTATTGAAAGCGGACGAAGGAGACTTCGTCCAATTCTTATGACAACTTTAACTACTGTATTCGGAATGATACCGTTAGCTCTTGGAATTGGCGAAGGGTCAGAGATGCAAGCACCTATGGCTAGAACGGTTTTAGGCGGATTGAGCATTGCAACCGTGTTCACATTATTTTTCATTCCGACCCTTTATAGTCTGATGGAGTCTGCGAAAGCGAAAGTTTTAGGGAAGAAGGGTCATTGATAAGTCACATAATTTCTTTAAACTGGATTTATATTTATGTTTGAAAAAGTTAAGTTTTCCAATAATTATATTGGCTTGCTTGTTATTAGACCAATACCTCTGCCCTTATCACCGACCGCACAATAAAACATGTAGAAAGTGTCATTTTTGTCATTGTAAACTAAAGAGATTTTATGTGCGTATGTTTTGTCCAATCCACTTGGATTTCCGCCTGCTTTATACAATGGTTCTGGATGCGATTCCCAATTAAGCAAATCTTGAGAAAATGCTACCATTATATGGGCTCCACCACGTCCGAAGCCGAAATAAAACATCACCCAATGATCGCCATCCTGAAAGACTTTTGGATCGGAACAAAACTTTTCATCATATCCGCCGGGTCTATTGCGGACAATCGGGTTTCCGGGATATCGATACCACGTGAGCATATCTGTTGAAGTAGCGACTCCTGTCTGTTCAATTGAACCGTTAGCAGCATTATAAAAGTTCCAGAATTTTCCGCCGTATTCTAATAACCATGGTTGATAGATGCAATCTTTCTCCCATTCACTTGCACCTTTTATTGAAAGTATTGGATAGTCCTCAGAAGCACGATGCCAGTTGATTGCATCTTCACTCCAAGCTGCGCCTTGGGCACCGGGTCTTATCTCATACCCACCTTGTTTGGGATAACAGCCATACAGGACCCAATATTTATTGTTCCATTTTTTTAGCGTTCTAGGGGATTTGATATCATAGGATTCAAATAAAGCACCGCCAAAAGTTACTCCGCCATGATCAAAAGCACCTTCTTTGCCGAATCCCATTACAAGACCTCTTGGTTCCCAATTGATAAGATCGTCGCTGACCGCTAGTGCGGTTTGATAGCCTCGTCCATCAAAACCCGTATACCACATCTGCCATTGATCGCCAAGTTTCCAGACCAATGGACAATCAACAGAGTTGAAATTTAAGCCATCTCTTGGACTTGGATGGACAACAAAATCGGGATAATAGTGCCAATTGCGATACGGTTCGGATAGTTGATCAAGTCTTTTTAGCCTTGTTTTTTCATCATCTTCTAACCAGTTAGTTATCTTAGATTTAATTTTATCACCCAATTTTTTCCCGATGTCAACCCAATCGCTTCCAGTTTTTACGCCCACGATATTGGCTACTTGTTCTCTTATTTTATCGTCTGTCTTTTTGCCTATTGTTATCCAATCATCATCTTTGCTTGCACCAGCCCATTTGCTAATAGCGGATTTTATACGATCTTCTGCGGTTTTTCCGAGTTCAACCCAATTTGCGTCTGGATGTGCCCCTGCTGCTTTTGCCATTTGCGACCTGATCCTCGCCTCTATTTTCTTGCCCGTCTCTTTCCAATTTTGAGGTTCGCCAGATTTCGCTAGCTGTCTTATTTCTTGTTTAATTAATTGTTCTATTTTTTGACCTATATCTTTCCATTCATCCCAATCACTTTTTTTCTTTTGATCTTCCATAAAAATCACCTCTCAAACTTATCAAGATAATACTGTTTGACATTCAATATTTTATCAGATCAAAGAAAAAATTCAATACAATAATTATTGGTTTCCTTCATTGCAGAAATCCCCTTCATCATAATAATAACTATAAATTTTCATTGTTTTATCGTTTAAGAATTCCGCTATAGGTAAGATAAAATTGAATATTGTTAGTAGTAAAAAGGATGAATTATATTGGATTAATTAGTGCATTAATTATGCCAAATTTTGTCTAGTAAGAAAACTTAGTGAAAGTTTGCGTTATTTATCATTGAGACCCTATCCTAATCTATTTAATTTTGAGATCAGGGCAGGGTCAGGTTTTATTCTGAAAGCCTTTATCTTGCACCGACGACTTTCAAGGCATAGTCAACGCCAGCGACAGCATCTTTGCCATAAAAATCGCAACCAGTGCTTTGACGGACTAGGTCTGTCACGGGTCCTCCGCCGATCATTATTGAGACTTTATCACGCAGTCCAGCTTCCTTTATTGCCTCGACCGTTGCCTTAGCAGAATCATAAACTGCGGTTAAAAAAACGCTCATACCGACAATTGTTGCCCCGTTATCTTTTATTGCTTGGACGAATTTTTCAGGTGCAACGTCTACGCCCAGATCAATAACCTCAAATCCTGTGCCACGAAGCATTAGCCCAACTATATCTTTTCCAAGATCGTGAATATCGCCTTTTACTGTCCCGAGGACGACCTTTCCGAGGACCTTTTCACTTTCCTTTGCGCCTTTCAACATAGGTTCAAGCTGTTTGGTAATGTCCTTCATAATTTCGCCAGCATACATCAATTCAGAGACAAAGTATGTGCCTTCCTCATACTTTTTGCCGATCTCTATCATCCCCTTTTGGCATTCTTTAAGTATCTGAGTTGCTGGGACACCTTCTGACAATTTCTTTTTTATCAATTCCTTGACCTTTTCTTCGTTTAGCTCGCCCATAGCTTGAGATATACTTTCAGTTTCAGACATATATTATTTCCCCCTTCACAAGGATTTTAAGTATTAAAATCTTTTATGCTGCGATTAAAACAAACCAAATATAGATATAAGCTAAGTTATCGATATCTTCCCAAACACGTTTTATAAGTTCCTCATCGCCAGTTATTTTTTCATACTCTTTTTTCTTTTCTTCCCACGGTATACATACACCGGGCTTTTTCTCAATTTTTTCCTCTGGCATTTTGACAATCCTCCTTCTATATTATTAGCTTTCAATTAGCAAAGCATAATAAATAGTTAATTACTGATCGCTAATAAACTCCGTATTCCCTTGTAAATTCTATCATTGCTTTGACATTCTCAATTTTTGCATCCTGTTGAATTATTGCGCCTGCGTCCATGATATATCCGCCGTCCTTTGCAACTCCATCAATTATCTTTTTGCAGAACGCCCTGACATCGTCAGAAGTGCCATAGGTAAGCAGATCGTTTGGAATACCGCCACTTAGACAGAATTTATCCCCGACCGCTTTATGCACCTTGAAAATATCGCCTCTATCAACATGATAGATAATACTTTTTGGCGGTAGTTCAGCAGTATATTTAAGATTCTTATCCCAATCGCCCTCTGCATAGAAAAGCACCTGCCATCCCATATCATTTAGGTCAAGGATTATCTGTTTTAAAGTGGGCCAATAGAATTTTTCATAAGCCTGATATGACATAAACGGGGCACAACCACGATGCAACCAGACAGTTATCGGGACGGTCTTTGTAGGGTCTGCAGTTGCATAAGCGTTATACATCATGTGAGGTCTGAGTGCCTCACAAGCGGCAATGACCTTTTCAGGTCTTCTATAAAAATCAGCGGAAAGTTGACGATAGCCTCTTAGCTTATCCGCAAGTATATCACAAGGGGCTTTTAATGCTCCTGCTATGGCACTGACGGTTCCACATTCCTTCTTAAGTAGTTCATTTTGGATGCCAAACCCTTGAAAATACTTCATCATGGCTATTCCGCCTTTTAGCCATGCGAGATTTGAACGATAAGAACCTTTTTCTGTATCTTTCATAATTCTTGGTAGCCATACATTAGCCAAATATCCTGTCGGGTCATCTATAAGCTGATCGTATTCATCAGCCTTCATATAAGCCCCTTCCTCATCCTGTGGTTCGACGTATTGAAACGCCTCATTTGGATCAAGGTCAATGCCCGGCACCTTATAATATCTAGTGCTATTCGCTTCGGTCATACCTGTCCAGACGTAGACCATATTGCCGACGACCGCGTCCACATCAAAATCTTTTGCGAATTTTCGCACCGCCAAGAACGCCTTATCTGCGTCGTGTGTGACCTCTTGACAAGTGTAGCCGGCATATTTTGCGACGAATTCTGCCACGAAAGGTCTTATTGGTATCTTATCGGGCTTCTCGTTTTTCATAGCTGTAACGTATCGTTCCAGCCTCTCATTATATAGCTTCTCCATATCTGCCATCTGAATCCTCCTTCTATCAGTGATTCATAACTTCATAGTTGAGAAAATAGCGATTTACGGTCATTCCAAAAATCTAGATTCATTAAAAACTAATAACCTGATGTGCATATTACTATTAAGAGTGCAGGTAAAGGTTTTGTGTAAAAAAATGTTTCAAAAAATTATTGACAAACGATAAAGTATTTTTTACTGATCTTAGGACATAAGTTCGGACATTTCCCAGTGCAATACTACCAAAATGACTGAAAATTCATGTTATCATGTGAAAAA
>FWPV01002175.1_pt1 | contig 49338 bp, 50 predicted proteins | sample 2228371 | NCBI WGS metagenome assembly FWPV01 (sample SAMEA103939776, study PRJEB20133) | metagenome | reverse complement strand
CTCCGTTAAACCATTTTACTGTTCCATTCATACTATTTGTACCTCCAAAATTTTATTACTTAAACTCTTTGTAATAACTCACAATAGAATTTCGATGTTTATATACTATATTTTTAGCATCATTTGAAATATATATGTGTAACATTATTTACTAATTATTTAAGCTATCCTTAATTTTGTCATACTTTGCAATAAATAGCAAGCTATTTTACAATTTACTTACTATAATCTAATACTTCTCTGGTCGTTTTTCTTGCTTTAAGCTTGGGCTCCAATATTATTCTCTTTAACTCTCTGTCTGATTTGTCCTCCAGCTCCTTCATCAAGAGCTCTATTGCATATTTGCCCATTTGATACTTGGGCTGTTCAATAGTGGTAAGCTGTATCTGGGGCAGCTCTGCATAGGGTATATCATCAAAGCCAATTATTCCTATATCCTCAGGTACTTTAAGGCCATACTCCTGTACACAATGAAGCACACCCAAGGCGATAAGGTCATTCCCTCCAAAAACCGCATCAGGAATATTACCGGAATTAATTAATTTCAGCATATTGTCATAACCGCTCTTGCTTTTAAAATTACCGCTCAGCATTAAGGAATCATCAATTTTTATCTTATACTTATTTAATGCAAACTTATATCCTTCTTTTCTTTCCGCATTGGAAGGTGAGCTTTCGCTTCCTCCGATAAATGCTATTTTTTTATATCCGCCTTCAATCAAATGCTTAGTCGCCAGAAAGCCTCCCCTGAAGTTATCCACCTCTATGCTGCTGTATTCTACAACGCCGGGTATTCTATTCAGGAGAACAACCGGAATACTAAAATCACTATAGTGATCTTCTTCAATGTTATAGGCCGGATGCAGAATTATTCCGTCCACTCTTTTTTCTTGCAGTGTTTTAACATATAGCTTTTCCTTTTCTACATCCCAGTTGGTATTGCACAGAAATACGCTATATCCTAAAAGACTTGCTGCATCTTCAACCCCCCTGGCTATTTCAGGAAAGAAAGGATTGGTTATATCAGGTATTACCAAAGCTAAGGTATGGGTATACTTAAGCACCAGCCCCCTTGCTATGGCATTGGGCTGGTAACCCATCCTCCTGGCTTCTTCCAAAACCAACACCCTTGTAGCTTCCTTAACACCGTTTCTGCCGTTTAGGGCTCGTGATACAGTAGCATAAGAAACTCCAGTTTTCTTGGCAATATCTTTTATAGTAACTTGCATAATTCTCTCCGATTATAAACTTGTATTTTTGGCTCTCAGTTAAATGAAATCCCATTATTCTAGAATATTTCGGTTTATTTTGCAAATATCTACAATATATCATATCAGACACATATTCTTTTTTCAAACAATTCCTGCAAGCGAGTCCCTAAACTTCCATTAAAGTTTTATCGGCCTGCCCTCTTCCAAGGATTTTTTGGCAGCCAGACCGATAAGTACAGGCTTCAAACCGTCAATCCCCGTCACTGGAGTATCGGTACCTTTGATTATTGCTTCAATAAAACACTTTACTTCTGTTATGAATGATTCCGTATACCTTTCAAGGAAGAAATACTTTGGCTTATCGCAAACAACGCCTTCTTCGGTACTGAGAACTGCAGTTGTAGGAGTATCATTTGCAGCTGTAACGCAGCCCTTTGAGCCGAATACTTCAACTCTCTGGTCATATCCGTATGCTGCTTTTCTGCTGTTATCTATAACACCAATTGCACCGCTCTTAAACTTCAGCGTAATAACGGCCGTGTCTATATCGCCTTCCACACCTATCGCAGGGTCTACCAGCACTGCTCCGTTTACGTATATTTCTTCAACCTCACTGCCTGACAGGTATCTTGCCATATCGAAATCATGGATTGTCATATCCAGGAACATTCCGCCGGATACCTTTATATACTCGATTGGTGGTGGCGCGGGGTCCCTGGAGGTTATCTTGATTATGTGCGGTTCGCCTATTCGCCCTTCCAGTATCAGATCCTTGACTTTTTTGAAATTATGGTCAAATCTTCTGTTAAAGCCTACCTGGAATTTCACTCCGGCTTTTTCTACAGCTTTTAAAGCAGCATTAATTCTGTCCAAATCATAATCGATGGGCTTTTCACAGAAAATGTGCTTGCCCGCTTCTGCCGCTTCAATTGTTATCTGAGAGTGTGTATCCGTTGAAGAACAAATCAATACTGCATCTATTTCCGGGTCGTTCAATATTTCTTTGTAATCGTTTACGATTTTTGGTATGCCAAGACCTTCCGCCCATTCCCTTACACCTTGAATATTTATATCCGATACAGCTTTTACTTCTGCTTCAGGTATGTAGTATTTAACATTCTCTGTATGTATTTTACCTATACGCCCTGCCCCAATTATTCCAACATTTATTTTTTTTGCCATTTTAGCAGCTCCTTCTTTATTTATTTCTGACTACAAACCTGTTTTTTCTGCTATGAACTTTCTTGCTCTAATTGCGTATTCCAATGGATTTGCTTTTGCGGGATCCTGCTCCGCTTCAACCACAAACCAGCCGCAATAAGCATTTTCCTCAAGAATTTTGAAAAGTGAATCAAAGTCGATCATTCCATCACCCGGAATTGTGAATACGCCTTCCTTGACTCCCTGCAGAAAGCTCATGTGTTCTTTGGATACCTTGTCCAAAACTTCTTTCCTTATATCCTTTAAATGTACATGCTTTATTCTCTTTACATATTTCTTAAGTACTACTTCAGGATCAACCTTACTAAAAGTCAGGTGTCCGGTATCGAACAGAAGGTAAACATATTTCGGGTCTGTCATTCCCATAAGCTTATCTATCTCATCCATAGTCTGCACACCCGTACCCATGTGGTGGTGGTATGCAACTACCATGCCTTTATCTGCAGCCAATTTGCCAAGCTGGTTCAAGCCTTCTGCAAGCTTTTTCCATTCTTCTTCAGTAAATACCGGTTTTTTATCAAGCACCGGCACCTCCATCATTCCCTGGATGCTGTGTCCTTGCTCTGCTACACCTATTATCCCGGCTCCCATGGCATGCAGGAAATCTCGCTGTTTTATAAATGCATTTACATTCTCCTGAAACGGTTTTGTCGTTAGAAATGCACTGAACCATGCATTACAAATCGTAATACCTCTCAGGTCAAGAGCTTTCTTTAATTCCACAGGATTCTTGGGATATTTGTTTCCTATCTCACTGCCTGTAAAGCCTGCCAATGCCATTTCACTTACGCATTGCTCAAAGGTGTTTTCTCCACCCAGCTCCGGCATGTCATCATTTGTCCAAGCTATGGGAGCAATCCCCAGCTTTACTTTATTCTTGTCAAACATTGTGACCCCCGCCTTCATTAATATTTACGCGCTTTTCCTATATTCAGCTTCATTTCCTCATAAGCTGCTTTGCCTTTATCATTGTTTGAGATTTCAGCAACCCCTGCTCTCCACCAGGACTCATACCCCTCTGTCATTGTCTTTGGGAGAATCTTTATATCCAGAAGTGTCGAAACAGTCTGCTTCTTGGAATCCTCTATGGCACATTTAAGCTCTTCTTCATTTCGCACCGTATAAGTTTTGCAGCCGTAGCTCTCTGCATTTTTTGCAAAATCAATCGGCACCAGTTTGCCGTCAAGGTTTCCTGTTTCAGGGTTTCTGAAGCGGAATTCCGTACCGAAGCTCCCCATTCCGCTGCCCATTTGCAGGTTGTTTATGCAGCCAAAGGACATATTATCAAATAGGATGACATTTATCTTCTGTCCCTCCTGGATTGAAGTCGGAAGCTCAGAGTGAAGCATCATGTACGAGCCGTCTCCCACGAAAGAATATACTTCGCGATCAGGGCATGCCATTTTTACTCCAAGAGCTGCATTTACTTCATATCCCATACAGGAATACCCGTATTCCATGTGATAAGTATTCGGCTTCCTGGCTCTCCACACCCTTTGCATATCTCCCGGAAGGCTGCCGGAGGCGCCAACTACTATGGCATCCTCATCCAGCATATCGTCCAATATGCCAAGGGCTCTGGTTTGTGTCAGGTAAGAACCGGTCTGCTCACCGAATTCTTCAATTACATTATCAAGATGTCCTGCAACCTCAGGTTTGAAGCCCTTTCCTGTATATTTAAGGCTGTATAGCCGTGAAAGCTCCTCAGCCCATTTATCCTTTGCTTCTTTGATTTCTATTGTATATGAGGATTTATATCCTTCCTTCTCCAACTGTGACCCCAAAGCTTCAAGTGCTGCTTGCGCATCGGCAACTACCTTCACAGCATCCAGCTTATATGCGTCAAATTCCGCTGCATTTATGTTTATAAAAGTCACCTCGGGATTCTGGAACAACCATTTTGAGGCTGTTGTAAAATCCGTATACCTTGTACCTACACCGATAACCAAATCAGCATCCTTTGCTATAAGGTTTGCTGCCAGATTTCCTGTTGTACCTATTCCTCCTAGGTTCAAGCCATGGCGACCTTCAATGGCACTTTTACCTGCCTGAGTCTCTCCGAAGGGTATGTTGAACTTCTCTGCAAAGCTCACGAAGGCCTCTGCAGCTTCCGAGTACCTGACCCCGCCGCCGCAGATCAATATCGGCTTCTTTTTGGTTCTGATAAGCTCCACTGCATCTTTTATTGCTTCCTTTGTCGGGAGCCTTCTTTCAATACGGTGTACTCTCTTCTTGAAAAAATCGACAGGATAATCATAGGCTTCCCCCTCTACATCCTGGGGTAACGCTATGGTTACAGCACCGGTATCAGCCGGGTCTGTCAATACTCTCATGGCATTGATCATTGCAGACATGAGCTGTTCCGGCCTGTTGATACGATCCCAGTATCTGCTGACTGCCCGGAATGCATCGTTGGTCGTAACTGTATAATCATGAAAGCTGTCTATCTGCTGTAAAACCGGATCCGGCTGTCTTGATGCGTAGGTATCTCCAGGCAGAAACAGCACCGGTATACGGTTGGCGCTTGCCGTAGCTGCAGCCGTTACCATATTTGCAGCACCGGGACCAATGGATGAAGTACAGGCATATATCTGTTTTCTGAGCTTCTGCTTTGCATAACCGATTGCTGCATGTGCCATACCTTGCTCATTCCTGCCCTGATGAACTGCAAGCTCTCCTCTATCCTGCTCAAGTGCCTGACCTAAGCCCAAAACATTTCCATGACCAAATAAAGTAAAGACACCTTTAACAAATTTAATCTCTTCACCATTAAACTCCACATATTGTTTATCCAGAAACTTCACTAGCGCCTGTGCCATTGTCAGTCTTATGGTTTGCATACTCTTACCCCCTAGCTCAGTTAATCTATTTATCCGGCCAGATTTTAGCATCTTCCTTTGTAACCCATAAATGTTCCGGTACAAAAGTTGGCTGAATATATGGATTATTCTCCAAATGCCTTATAACCCACAAATAGTACATTGCATATCCTGGTGCAGTTGCTTGTGGATGTGTCATACCTTCCAATATCTTGATGGTATCATTGCTTCTTACCTTATAGACCTCTTCTCCTAACTCTGCGTATCCAAAACCGTTTTGAGGAAGGAACTTATAGAAATATATTTCCGGCTGAGGATGGTGATGCGGTGGATAGCTGGACCATTTACCGGGATGATCGATTACTTCTCCCAAAACCAGCTTTGAATCCTCTGCGTTAGTGATGTCGAAAATTGTTCTAACTGTTCTGGTTGAAGTCTCTTTCATGGTTCCTTTACCACGCTGCTCACTACGGCATTCTTCCGGTGTAAAAAGCCTTGCCTCAAAGCTTTTTTCATTTTCCGTCTTCATGACTGCCAATTCAGTACCATTTGAAAGTGCTGTGATCCTAATGCCAACTCCAGTTGGGACATGCAAGCACCATGGCTCCTGATCGAAGCAGTTTTCTCTTTTGGCGCTTACTTCTTTGTCAAGCCACTTGAAGACTACCTCTCCGGTTATAAGAAGGTACGCTCTTTCCTTTGCATCCTGATTTGCTTCACTGTCTCCCGCATCCAGCTTTAGGATTCCAAAATCCATCAGCATTTCGGCGCTTTTACCGCCTAATTCCGTTATACTGTTATAGCCTTCTGAAAAAGGCTGTCTTTGTTTAATAATCATAAACCCATCATCCTTTACAAAACAACATTACAGACGTTTACATCTGCAGCTAAACTGCCTCATTAACAAAATTGCCGATTACCTGTTTTTCCGTTCATCAAGTATTATAGCAGCAACAATTATCAGACCTTTTACTATCTGCTGCCAATATGCGGATACGTTGAGAAGGTCCAGACCGTTGTTCAGCACGCCTATTATAAGGGCGCCTACCATGGTTCCCCAAACAGTACCTATACCTCCTGAAAAGCTTGTTCCTCCGATAACTGCAGCAGCTATTGCATCAAGCTCATAACCGCTTCCCAAGCCAGGCTGACCCGAGCTTATTCTTGATGACAGAACCACTCCTGCCAAACCGGACAAAAATCCTGCAAAGGTATATATCAGTATCAAAAGCTTTCCTACATTAAGTCCTGAGATCCTTGCAGCCTGTTCGTTTCCGCCGATGGCATATATGTACCTGCCGAATTTGGTGTTGTTAAGCATTATGTGAGTAACCACTGCCATTGTTATAAGTATGAGTATGGGGAAAGGTATTCCCAATACCTCGCCCTGGCCTATGAAATTATATGAGTCCGTCAGACTGCTTACCGGTCTTCCGTCGCTGTACAAAAGTGCAAAACCTCTTGCTACTGTCATCATACCCAAGGTAGCAATAAATGGCGGAATCTTAAACCTCGCTATGGTCCATCCGTTTATGAAACCACAGACAACACCTACCAGGATTCCGGCGGTTACAGAAACTATTACCGGAAGCTTACCTGCAAGACCGGGATACATGGCTGCCTCCCAGCCTGCCTTCTGTGCGAAGCTTGCGGCCACAACTGCAGACAATGCAATAACTGAACCTGAGGACAAGTCAATACCTGTTGTTATTATTACTATAGTAACGCCCATGCCGATAAGACCAATAACTGATATCTGCCGTACTACATTCAAAAGGTTTCTTGTTTTCAGGAATGCAGGGGATAAAACAGACATTAGAATAAACAAGCTTAATAATATTAAAACTATTGCGTATTTTTTAATGAATGCTTTGGAAGATACCTTAAAGTCCGTTTGGGCAGTCAAGCTCTTTTTTATCGGCTTTTCATTGTAGATTTCCTTCACGATTCCAGCCTCCTCAACTAATCAATATTGCCAATTTTAGTTACCGGTTGCACATTTCATTATTTTCTCCTGATTAACATCACGTCTTAAAAATTCTCCGGTCAGCCTGCCTTCGTGCATTACAATGACTCTATCACTCATTCCCAATACTTCGGGCATTTCTGACGATATCATTATGATGGCCTTGCCTTCCTGTGCAAGCTTGGTCATCAGTTTATGTATTTCAGCCTTGGCCCCTACATCTATTCCCCTGGTCGGTTCGTCAAGAATCAATATATCCGGTGTTGTAAGAAGCCACCTTGAAACCAGGACTTTTTGCTGATTACCGCCGCTAAGCAGTTTAATGAACTGCTCTATATGTGGTGTTTTTATGCCTAATCTACTTTTTTCACTCTCACAAGTAGTATTGATTTCTTTCTTATTAAGGAACATCCCTCTGCTGAATTTATCCATACTTGCAACTGTCATGTTGTCTTTTACTGAAAGTACGCTCATAATTCCTGTCTTTTTACGGTCTTCAGTTAAGAATGCCATTTTATATTTAATTGCGTCCCTTGGTGATCCTATCTTTGCTTTTTCACCATTTATATAAATTTCCCCCGAGTCGTATTTGGAAACGCCAAAAACGCTCTCCATAACCTCTGTCCTTCCTGCACCCATAAGCCCCGCAACACCAAGGATTTCTCCTCTTCTAAGGTCAAAGCTTATATCATTGAACTTGCCCTTTAAGCTGAGGTTTCTGACTGATAATGCAACATCCCCTACTTCAGCTTCTTCCTTGTGGAATATTTTCTGAAGCTCTCTTCCTACCATCATAGTTATCAAGCCGTTCTTATCGGTAGAATCTGCTGGAACCGTTGCAATATGTTGTCCGTCACGGAATACCGTAATATCATCGGATATTTGAAATACCTCATCCATTTTGTGGGTTATATATATAATGGAAACGCCTTCTTCTCTTAATGCTCTGATAATCTTGAACAGATGGGCTACTTCTTTTTCAGTAATAGCAGATGTGGGCTCATCCATAATTATCAGACTTGAGTTATAGGAGATTGCTTTTGCAATCTCAACTATCTGTGTATTTGCAATGCTTAGATCCTTCATAAGAGCTTTGGGATCTATATGAATCTCAAGCTTGTCAAAAAGCTTTACAGTATCAGCAATCATCTTTTTCTTATCTATCAAGCCCAGCTTACCTAAGGGTTCTCTTCCTAAAAAAATGTTTTCGGCAACAGTCATGTAAGGAATCGGACTAAGCTCCTGATGAATCATTGAAATACCCATGTTCAGTGCGGTATTAGTGTCAAGTATCTCCACTTTCTTGCCTTTAAAGGTGACCATGCCGCCATCAGGCTTATAGATACCTATAAGGACCTTCATCAAGGTTGATTTTCCCGCTCCGTTTTCACCCATCAAAGCATGTACTGTGCCTTTTCTTACCTTGAGTTGAACCTTGTCCAGAGCGACAACACCCGGGAAAACTTTTGTTATATCCTCCATAATTAAGATGTAATCGGTTTCCATAAAGACACCCCTTTAAAAATGCTGTTTTTAGTAGGCGGCCACTTGGCTCGCTGTATTTACCGTTCCAAGTGGCCGCAAGAGGAAATATTATTTCTTAAATTCTTTGTAATTCTCTGGGGTTACAAGCTGGAATGGTATCCAAACACGGTTTTCTACCTTTTCACCTTTTGCAAGAGCAAGTGCTGCTTTTATTGAACCGCCGCCCTGTCCTGCTGCATCCTGGAATACTGTACAATCAAGCTTGCCTGCTTCCAGTTCTGCTATAGCGTCAGGAGTTGCGTCAACGCCGCCGATAACAATCTTGCCGAGTTTCCCTGCTGCTTCAACAGCCTTTATTGCTCCAAGAGCCATATCGTCGTTGTTAGCCGCTACTGCGTCAATCTGTTTGCCGCTGGACAGCCAGTTTTCCATAAGGCTCATGCCTTCTTCTCTTGACCAGTTAGCTGTCTGCTCCATGATTATCTTAATATCCGGGAATTTCTTTGCTACTTCTTTTACCCCTTCGGTTCTCTTTAATGCAGCTTCATTATCAAGTTTACCAAGCATTATAACAACATTACCTTTGCCGTTAAGCTTCTTTGCAATATACTCCATCTGGAAAATACCTGCATCGATTGATTCGGAACCTACGAATACTACATCATTAGGAAGGTTTCCTGGCAATCTGTTTACATATACCAATGGAAGCTTGGCACTTGCACAAGCGGTATTTATCGGGTCTGTTGCTTCTGTGTTGACTGGAACAACTACTACTGCGCTCATTCCCTGAGTTATGAAGTTTTCAACCTGAGAAAGCTGTTTTGCAGCATCTTCTTTGGCATCCACATATGTAACTTCCACATCGGAGCCCAAGGTTTTAGCATAGGCGTCCATACCGTCCTTCATGTACATTAAGAAGGTGTCATCGAAGTTAGAAATGGATACACCTATTTTGATTTTTTTAGCTTCAGGTGCAGGAGCACTTGAATTTGCTGCAGCTGCAGGCTGCGGCTCAGTTTTGGCGCACCCGGTCATGAACAAAGTGAAACAAAATACCAATGCCAATACCAGTGCAAGCGTTCTTTTGGTTGTCATTATAGTTCCCCCTTTAAATTTGTATTTATAAAACTTCATATTATTATTTTACAATATGAAGTTATATTCATAAATGATTATTAGTAGACTCTTCTATTAATAATAATTGGCTAAGTCTTCGTATTCTTGTTATTCTATGGTAATCAATGCATTTTTTCTGAAGGATTCTGTTGCTGCATAGGCTGCTTTTGTCGATTGAGTGCCATCATATACAGTCACTGAAGGCCTTCTATTTTCCAGAATGCAATTCACAAACTCCTGTACTTCATTTACATAAGATTGCTCAAACCTCTCCATAAATCCTGATGCACATTCCTGTACCGCTCCATTATGGTCAAAGATAGTAACCAGATTCTTTTGAGGTACCGAGCTTATCCTTATGGTTGCCTTGGTACCTACAATTTCTGTCTCAACATGATAGCCATGGGGTGCAGTCCTTCCCGAATAGAACATTGCCATAGTACCATTCTTGAATTGCATGATTGCGCATGCATTATCACAATCACCGAACTCCTCAAATTCCTTGTGTAAATAGCTTCCTCCAATCGCGTAAACGTTTGCAGGTTCGGACAATAAAAACCATCTGGCTAGATCTATGTCATGTATCGCCATGTCCAGGAATATCCCACCGCTGGTTTTAGCAAAGCGTATCGCTCCTGCCACAAGGCTTTCCGGATCCAAGCCATAGGCTCTAACCATGATAGGTGCTCCTATATGGCCTTCCTCAATCTTTCCTTTGGCATATGCATATGATGCATCATATCTTCTCATAAAACCAAGCATAAATACCTTGTCCTCATGCTTCTCTACTATCTTTTCAATAGCCAGACACTCCTCAATATTTACCCCTAGTGGTTTCTCGCAGAATACATGAAGGCCGGCTTCCAGTGCAGCCTCGATATGCTTGCAGTGTTCGACCGAAGGAGATGCGATAAGTACGGCATCCAGTTCTTTATTTTGGATCATATCATAATAGTTTGTATAACCACGGGCTATGCCAAATTCATTTTTTACCTGGCTTACCTCATCTTCAATAATGCTGCAAACAGCAGCAAGCTCTGCATTCGGAATCCTGAATGCAACATTTTCAGCATGCTTTTTACCTAAACGTCCTAAGCCTACTGCCCCAATTTTTACCTTCTCCATAGTCCTACCTCACATACCACATTACTTTTTGTAAACGTTTACAAGCATATTATAGTTTTATAATAACTTAATTCTTAATTTTCTGTCAATACAAAAAATTCACTTTTTATTGTTAATATATTATCATGTATTGGTTCCAAATTTTGCTTCCCCTCACCCCTGCTGGCAGCTCCAGCCAAGGCGGAGTCAGGGCTAAGGTAGCGACGACCGGAATAAGGAAAATAAGGCCTGCACTAGAACAACTCATGTGCTTGCCAACATAATTATGATAAAATATAATAGCAAATAAGGCTTAGTCCAGCCTGGCAATAAATGAATTTACAGGTTAGTTCAGTTTTCAGCCAGTGAAATTCTGGTTACAATATTTTTAGGGAGGAAATAGTATGGACTTAAAAGAAAAAATAAAAAAACTCCCTACTTGCCCAGGAGTATATCTTATGAAGGATTCTCTTGATAGTGTGATTTATGTAGGGAAATCTAAAAATCTAAAAAGCAGAGTCGGATCATATTTCCAAAACTCAAAGTCACATCCGCCTAAGGTTGTGAAATTAGTTAGAAATCTAAAAGACTTTGACTATATACTTACTGATACGGAATTTGAGGCGTTTATGCTGGAAAGTAAGTTGATAAAAGAAATGCAACCTATTTATAACAGACTATTGAAGAGTCCTAAATCCTATTCTTATATAAAGATAAGAATGAATGAAAAATATCCTGCTGTTGAAATTTCAAGTGAGTCCAATAAAAGTGACGGGAATCTTTATTTTGGACCATACACAAATAAGAATACAGTGGAGAGAGGCCTTCAAGGCATAAGAGAAACCTGTAAGATATTATGCACCAGTACTTCTCAGAAAACTTCATGTTGCTTGAATTACTCCTTGGGCTTGTGTATTGGTATGTGTTTGGAGGATGCTCCCAGGGAGCAGTACCTCGCTATAATTGATAAAATAGTAAAACTGCTGAACGGAACAGATAAAAGCATTATTGATACAATGGAATGCAATATGAATTATGCCTCAGAGAAGCTTGATTTTGAAAGTGCTGCCAAGTATAGGGATTATATAAGCGCAGTAAACTATCTGATTGGTAAAGTTAAAGTAATTGAGTATACAGAAAAGAACAAAAACATTATCGTACTTGAGCCTTTGAATGAGAACATGGTTAAACTCTTCCTTATCAAGGGCAATAAAGTGCTCTTTAGCGAAAAATATTTTCTCGAAGGTTCTGATTGCAAAGAATTTAAGCCTATTATAAAAAACATTATTTTAACTTGCTTTAATAGTAAAGCTCAAAAAGACCAAATAGAAATCGGCAGGGAAGAAATCGATGAGTCTCAGATAATTTACAGCTACTTAAATAGCCAATCCAGCAGCTGCAGACATGTTACAATTTCAGAAAAGTGGCTGAATTCTTCAAATAGCGCAAAGCTTGATAATGCACTTGATAAATTGTTTATATATCCCTATGAAAGAATAGTTGATTAGTTTATTGTAAAAACTATGATTGATCAAAGATAATATAGGAGGATAATACTATGGATCAAAAACGTGCAAGGGACATTGCTTCTTCACCAACTATGATTAATGTAACCCATAACGGAACGCCGATTTATATTGAAAGTGTAAACGAAAACAATGGAACTGCCAATATTTATCCCCTTAATCATCCTAAGAGCAGACAAGAAGTACCTTTGACAAGCCTAGTAGAGCAGTAAGCAGAAAAAAAACAAGTGCCAGGCATTGAAGCTATTCAGTTTCGCTGACTGGCACTTATTTATTGAATTTGCTATTAAGCTATATCTCTTGGCTTTCCTGCCTCAACAAGATCTTTGCTGCCAATCAGGAAAAAGCTTTGAATGAATAGTAGGAACCCAGTTCCTATTAACAGCCATTCTATCCGAATCATGTCTGCTATTGGTCCAAATACCAGCATTCCAAGGGGCATCATTGAGCTTGAGATCATACCCATAACACCAAACACCCGCCCCAGAAAATCCGGTTCAACTTTTTCCTGCAGCAGAACCATTGAAGGTGTATTGAAAAACGGAATTGAAATCCCCGTAATCACCATGAACATTAGGTAGAGCCAGAAGATGGGCACAACACCTAAGGCAAGGGTACAAATGCCAACGAGAAAACATGAAAACGTCATCGTATAGATTCTGTTTTTAAACCCGCCCCAGGAAGCCATGATTAAGCCCCCCAGAATCATCCCGGTGGAAAATGTGATTTCTATGGCAGTTAAGCGCCATACATCATCCCCAAAGGTCCTAGTGACCTGAAGAGGAGTTAGAAAGGCAACCGGAGCCACTAAGAAAAAGAAGAAGGCACAGAATATGAAGAACTTTTTCACATAAGTATGGGTCCTTATATAGGCGACACCCTCAAGCATATCCTTGAAATAACTGGTTGCTTGTGGGCTCTGCGCTTTGGCATGGGCTGGCACCTTCAGTAAAAAGGTCAATACAAAAACCGCAATAGCAGCTGTAACCACATCAATGAAAAAAATTGTTTCAATGGTTGCCAAAGTAAGAAGCGCACCGCTGAGCATTGGAGAAATCAACATAATCATGGATTGAATACTGCCATTGATGCCGTTGACCTTTGTCAGCTTATCCCCCGGAACTATTTGAGGAATATAAGCGCCGACAGCCGGCGTCTGAATACCGGTACCGACTGCCCTGAAAGCAGACATGACGAAAAGTAGTACTATGGAATCATAACCTAGCAAGAACAAAATAGCCATCGCCAGTGTCGTTACTGCGATGAATAAATCCGCCAGAATGATAAGCATTTTCCTATTATAGCGGTCTGCCCACACACCTGCAAAGGGTGAAAGGAAAAATGTCGGCAGGAAGTTGCAAATTGCAGAAATCGTCATCATGGCACCTGACTTGGTAGTGAGTGTAATATGCCACATAATTGCATACATAACCAGGGAAGAGCCAAAAAGCGATATGGTTTGGCTTGATATAAACAGGATAATGTCTTTTTCCCATTTGTTTTTCATATTTAAAACGTTACTCCAGTCTTAATTTATATTTTGCTGCCTGCATTCCTAGCTATTAAACTTGTAATGAACGCAACTACTTAGCACTATAATTTATTTATAAATATCGTAATATTCATCGCCCCAGTACTTCTTTATAAATTCATCTCTACCGGAAATCTGTCTATCTTCCTTGTATTCTTTGGGACTTTTTATATAAAAATCCTGGTGGTATTCTTCCGCATCATAAAACACAGCAGCCGGAAGTATTGGCGTTACTATCGGGCCTGGAAATCTTCCAGACTCATCCATGACCTTCTTTGATAGTTCTGCCCTTTGCCTTTGCTCCTCAGTAGTATAGAAAATAGCTGTTCTATAGGATTCACCTCTGTCTTGGAACTGCCCCCCATCGTCTGTGGGGTCAACCTGTCTCCAATAAGCTTGAAGAAGCTTATCATAATTTATAACATCAGGGTCATAGATAATTTTTACAACTTCATAGTGCCCTGATGTTTGTGTTTTTACATCCTTGTATGTCGGATTTTCTTTATGCCCTCCTGTATACCCTGATTTCACTTCAGTTATTCCCTCCAGGACATCAAAGGGAGAGACCATGCACCAAAAACAACCTCCTGCAAATATTGCAGTTTCATATTTTTTATTCAATATTACATCACTCATTGTATCAACTCCTCTTACTGTCTTAAATTTCTATATAACATTTTTTATTTAATTATACAATGCTCTTATGAATACTGCAATTTTTAAAGGCTGTTCGTTTAAACTGTATTATACCGTTATATCCCTCTTCTGATATATCAAGTATGAGACTAAAATACATAGAAATATTACTCCTGTCATTATACCGAGATAAGTCGGATTGATGCTTTTGCTGATGACGATTTCTACGGGGTCAACATATTCGTAGGGTGTTATGTACTTTAAGCTCTCAAGCCTATCTGAAATGCTGGACAGTATGTCTAGAAAGTACATAACAAAAACCAGACCCAATGAGATGGAGACAATATTTCTGCTTTTTTTCATTTGGCTGGACAATAGAAAAGCAAAGCTTGCAAATACCAGGTGGAGTAAAAACGGCGCTATTGAAAGCAGTATGAATACTTTCATATCAAATTCGGTGCCAGCCATTTTAAAGCCTATATAATTGGCAACTGCTATAACCAAATTAAAGATTAACAAGTTGGTAAAAACAGCTAAAAGCTTTTGTGTCACTACCCCACTTCTTGTAATTGGTTTGGACAGCAAAAATTCTATCGTCTTTTCGTTATGCTCCTTGGAAAGCATATTCCCAGCCAGCATAACAGCATAAATACTGCCGAACAGTATTATCATCACATAGCCCTTGGTTGCATAATAGCCTAATGGGTCCGCCATGCTCAGCCTATCCATTCCAAAAGCCCTTATAAGGCTTGGGGGCAGCTGCCTTATGAGCTGGTCTATTGCTGCCTGCTGCTTCGCTACTTCAGGAAACATCAGAAGGTTAAGAATGGTAATTCCGCTTATAACCAGGGTCCAGATAATCAGCCCTTTCAGGTTTCTGTTCATTTCACGTCTATATATCACTTTGCCAGTTCCTCCTTATTCTCATAGTAATGCATAAAAACTTCATCCAAGGATGGTTCTTCAATAAGCAAGTCTTTAACTTCTACTTGGCTCAGCTTTTGAAGCATATTTCCTATTTCTCCTCCATAAAGTAGCTGCAAGATGTTCCCCTCCCATATCAGGTTTTTTCCTCCCTCAATATTAAAGTCTCCTCCCTTTTGATTGCCGAATGTTATCTTAACCTTCCTGAACTGATTCTTTATCAGGGTTTCTATCGACTCAACCTTTATAAGCTCTCCCTCCTTGATGATTGCAACTCTGCTGCACATGCTTTGGACCTCGGAAAGTATATGGGATGAGAAGAATATGGTAGCGCCCCTTTGATTCTCTTCCTTTAAAATCTCAAAAAATATATTTCTTATGAGCGGATCCAAACCCCCAGTCGGCTCATCCAGTATCAGAAGCTTCGGTTCATGCAGCAAAGCCTGAAGAATACCGACTTTTTTCTTGTTCCCAAAAGATAAATCCTCGATTCTCTTATTTAGATTCAAGTCCAGCCGTTCAGCCAGCTCCTTCACCCTTTGAGGGTTCCCTTTCTTATAGAAAGCCTGAGAATATTGGAGAAGCTCCGATACTTTCATGTCGTCGTAGTAATATACCTCCGAAGGCAGATATCCGATATCCCTTCGTATTTCCAAGGAATCTTTTACGACATCCTTACCGAAAATAAATGCTTTGCCCCCTGAGGGATATATCAAATTCAGTAAAGTTCTTATTGTAGTACTCTTGCCTGCTCCGTTAGGCCCTATGAAACCAAATATCTCACCTTCTTTTATATCAAAAGAGATATTTTTGATTCCCTTATGCTTGCCGTAGTATTTCGTCAATTTCTGAAGTTCAACCACTGCCATATACATACCTCCTCAATAAACAAAATGCGCATCAAAATCTTCAAAGGCGATTCGGACGCACATAGTCAATTTTTTATATAATTATAGACTTTGCATTAGGCACATTGCATATACCAAATGTCAGGCACCAAGCATAAGGACTTATTATCTTAGTGGCAGATAGCAAGTTCCTATGTTTGGTGCCTGACCATAGTCTTTCTGATTTGCATTATCATATTCTTTTTTCATAGAATTTAATATTTTCTTTTACCAATTTTTCTTCCCAAATCATTTGTAACAGTGCTAAATCTTCTGTGTAGTCAGTTTTCGATTCATCCTTATCATATTCAAGGTTTTCAAGGATTTCAATTGTGAAATTCTCAGAACCAAAATCTTCCCATTCCTTCTGCAGCTCACGATTTGGATGCAGTCCACCTCCCAATCTAGCCTTAGCGCCATTGATCACGCCTCTCAAATCCTGAGTTGCTTGAATATAGCACTTATTGTTGACCTTGGAACGGATTGAAAATATTCCCATCTGTGGTCTCATTTGTTTGTACTGCAATTTTAATTCTTTTTTTCTATCCACCAGATATCACCTTCTTTTTCATCCTCTTTTTTAATAGCCCATCTCTTTTAAAACTCTCGATAAAGTACTCAAGCGCTCTCCAATAAGCTCGCTATCATTGCTAAGTGCCTGGCTGAATAATTTAATGTCCTCATTGATCTTTTCATTGTCAGTACAAACAGCTACAGTCATGGCATCACCCTGTAATCCCACTCTGTCTATAACAGGATTTTCTGTGTCATACAATTTTTCATATCGATAAGCTTCCCGGAAATGAAGCTGTGCTCTGCAAACAAGTATTGCGAGGTCAAGCACACGATGCAACGGTAGTTCTTCTGACTGTCTGGACCATTTTTCTCCTGTATATCTCCACACCTTGGCTGAGACATCTACCTTGCCGCGGTCATTCCACTGGGCTAATCCTAATGAGAGACCTTTTGCATCGGTATTATAAGCATATCTGCCGTCAACATTCTCATAGTTTTCAGAAACGATAACCGGTTTATGCTTTAGTGTAGTTGGTATTTTCATTATTTTGCCTCCTTATATGTTTACTAGTTTAGTAAATTAGTAATTTACTAAATAAATTATAATATTTCTAACTCGCTGTGTCAATATGTAGTATTCCACATTTTAAAAGCCGGCCAAAGTGAAAACACCTCGGTCGGCTATTATTTTACTGTTTTATTCAATTCTAAATACTATCTCTGTCCCATTATGAAGGTAGCTGACTAACTGTCACGTCTGTCTCCATATCTGCTGCCTTTTTTAGGCCATTGTTTTCCGGTTGCTTTCTTTCCATCTCTCCTGGAATCAGCTTTTGGCACAAATTTTTCTGTTGTTGCCCTATGAGGCCTATTTGCAAGATCTCTATTCTGTTCCAACACCATATTTATTAGCGGATACGGATGGCTTCTGACTATTTCTATTGTCTTTCCTATGAGCTTTTCAATGCTCCTAAGATCTGCTTTTTCCTGATTATCACAGAAAGAAATTGCATCTCCTCCCATACCAGCCCTTCCAGTACGCCCAATTCGATGGATATAAGTTTCTGGTATATTAGGCAGGTCATAGTTAATTACATGGGACAATTCTTCTACATCTATGCCTCTTGCTGCTACATCTGTTGCTACTAAAACTCTTAACTCCCTATTCTTAAACCCATTCAACGCAGCTTGCCTGAGATTCTGTGATTTGTCTCCATGAATAGCCCGAGACTTTATTCCCTCTTTTTCAAGGGCTTTGGTGACTTTATCTGCTCTTCGTTTTGTTCGAGTAAATACTAGCGCAGAAATAATATCCTTGTTTTTCAACAGGTGAATCAATAGCGCGGTCTTGTCTATTCCATCAACAAAATATACTGCTTGTTTAATACTCTTAACAGTGGATGAACTCTGTTCCACTTCTATTCTAACCGGATCTATCAAAATAGAATTTACAAGTTGTGAAACTCCTTGTGGCATGGTTGCAGAGAATAACATATTTTGTCTCTTTTGGGGCAGCTGTGCTATTATTTTTTTTACATCATTTACCATTCCCATATCTAACATGCGATCTGCCTCATCAAGTACAAACATTTCTACATTATGCAGGTTAATGTATTTCTGACTAATCAAATCAAGCAATCTACCCGGAGTTGCAATCAAAATGTCAACACCTTTTCTTAAAGCTTCAGTTTGAGGATTTTGTGATACTCCGCCGTAAATGACCGTAGTCCTAAGCCTTAAATATCGCCCATACGCTTCAAAGCTCTCCCCGATCTGAATGGCTAGTTCACGGGTAGGAGCTAATATTAATGCCCTTATTTGATGATTAGTCCTTGTAACGCTTCTTTCACGAGAAAGGACTTGTAATACCGGAATAGCAAAGGCTGCTGTCTTTCCAGTGCCTGTCTGAGCACATCCAAGTAAATCCCTTCCTGCGAGTATTGATGGAATTGCCCTTTCCTGTATAGGAGTAGGCTTATTATATTCTTCAGTCTTTAGAGCCTTCTGAATAGGCATAATTAAGTTTAAGTCTTCAAATAACAATTTATTATCTCCTTTTAAAATGGATGCTTAAAGCTTGAATGACATAAAGTGACTCTCAGCTTCAGATTAAGTTTGCTATTATGTAGCATCTAAAAAGCAACCATGTATAACTCATATTAACATATTTCCTCTGACATAGCTTGGTATCATCACTATATTGCCCATTTACCCAATTAAATATTGGTTGCGGGGGTTTCTGCTGCAAATTCATACTTTTACATTACTTATATCTGTACATACAAAGGCAAAACTGCCATACCCGGCACCTATCTATCTTAATTCCGGCACAATATTAGGCGGTGTTTCGCCATACAATGCCTTAACAAGGTTCATTGCCGCCATTGAGGCCATATCCGACCGTGTCTTTTCAGTAGCCGAGCCTATATGGGGAACTGTAACTACATTTGACATCTTAAGAAGAGGATTCTCTATATTAATAGGTTCTGCTTCATACACATCCAGTCCCGCTCCGAATATTTTTTTGTCTTGAAGGGTTTCAATCAGTGCTTGTTCATTTACCGTTTGTCCCCTTGAAGCATTAATAAAAACTGCATTCCTTTTCATTAGAGCAAATTCTTTATAGTCTATAAGATGATATGTGTCCTTTGTAAGGGGTACCATTAATACAATGAAGTCACATTTCTTCAAAAGTGCTTCAAGGTCACAATATTTTACACCTAAATTTTCTTCTGCCGCATATTTTCTTGTCCTATTATAGTAGAATACTTCCATGTCAAAACCAAACTTCGCTCTTTTTGCTATAGCCTCGCCTACTCTACCCATACCAATTATCCCTATGGACGAATGGTGAACATCCAGCCCAAAAAGCTTCTTATCATCTCCTACTTTCCACTGGCCGTCTTTCACATACTTATCTAGTTCTACAACTCTCCTGGCAGTAGAAAGAATCAAACCAAACACTAAATCTGCAACCGTATCATCTAACGCTCCCGGGGTGTTAGTTCCTATAACTCTTCTGGTTTTCATCGCAATTATATCAAAATTGTTATAGCCTACCGAAATATTGCTTACCACCCTCAATTTTGGAGCACGCTCCAATAGCTCATCATCAATAGCAATTCCCGATAAAATCAATCCCTCTTTGTCATAAAGCTTTTCTAACACTATCTCCCTGGGTATTAATTCTTCTTTATCCCATTTCTCATAATCACAAGATGCAGCAATATAGGCTTCTACTTCTTGGGGAATTTTTTTTGCAATAAATACTTTTGGTTTCATCAATAGAACTCCTCCTTACCAGATTATTTGCGACAGGTTTTTAAGTCAGTGACTGCAACCATATTTCTTAATAGGAATCTGTATCTCAGAAATGTACTCATTCTCCGAATCCGAGAAGCCGTAGTCCACAATATTTTTCTCAATAGAATCTCCTGCTATTTGGAATCCATTCTCATCAATCCATCGGATAAGCAATTCATAATGCTTTCCCATGTCCCTATAAGGCCCCAGAAAGGCAATACAAGCATATTCATTTTCGGGAATCACACTCATCTTATTGCACGGTGTCGAGTCTAAGGTTACGACTTCAATAAAATATCTGAATTTGTTAAGTATCCTTTTCTCCATGTTTTCCTTTGATAAAGAAGTATATATCTGACCTTCTATCAGCCAGGAACTGATCTTCAAGAACTTTTCATTCTCCTTAAAGGCTTGAATGATTTCAAAGTCATTTTCAACATCATGCATATCCAGGAAAACGCCGACTCTCTCCGGAATTCTCTTTATCTTCACTTGATCCAGCTCGCTGTTTATACTTTCGAGAAGCTCAAGCTTTGTTTGAATTTTCTTTTTCAGATTGTTCAAGCTGTTTATCTTGATATCAATTTCTTCTTCCTTCTTTCTGAGCAGGCTCAATAAATTGTTTTTATTCTTGTTGTTCATGTATTTCTTGATATTCTCCAAGGAAATATCAAGGCTCTTTAAAAAAAGAATCCTGCTCAACTTAAAAAAATTCCTGATACTGTAATATCTATAATCATTTTTCATATCATAGTCAGGCTTCAAAAGGTCAATCCTGTCATAATGTCTTAGTGTATCTGTACTTATATTAAAAAGCTTCGCCAGCTCTCCTATTAAAAATCTGTCTTTCATAAATCTAGTCAACATCTCCTTTCCTACACCCAAAAGGGCATGCATCAGTCAGAAGTAATTATACCGCAGGCCTCTTCTGTTTACAACATTTTAGAATACTCCATATTGACCTTGGAGTTACCCAAAGGTTTATAATTCATTCAAGTACCTAATACAAAGAAAAATGGAGGTTTATTATAAAAAGGAATGTTACCATTAAAGATGGCTGGAAGGTTCTTTTCGCCGGCTTATGCATCAACTTGACACTTGGCGTTCTTTATTCCTGGAGTGTTATTAAAAAGGCTTTGGTTCATGATTGGAATTGGACCAACAGTGATGCCTCACTTCCATATTCGGTGGCAATAGTAGTTTGGTCTATTACCTTGCTTTTTGCAGGCAGTATGCAGGATAAAATCGGTCCCCGCAAAGTAGTAACTTTGGGTGCGATTTTTACCGGTGTGGGATTAATTTTATCAAGCTTTATACAAAGTGTACCACTGCTTATCATAACCTTTGGAGTATTGGCCGGTGGCGGTATCGGATTTGCATATGCTTCAGTTACTCCCCCCGCATTGAAATGGTTTCATTCTTCTAAAAAAGGCATGGTAACCGGTATAGTAGTGAGCGGTATGGGGTTAGCATCTCTTTATATTGCACCACTTACTACTATGTTATTAGAAAATTACGGCATATCAAGAACGTTTCTTGTATTAGGTATATTCATCCTGCTCATTGCTACACCTGTAGCCCAACTGATAAATAATCCTCCGGCAGGATATATTGCACCAACACCCGCAAATCTGCCAGAAGCAAAAACCTCAAAAGTAGCTGCCAAGGATTTTGTTTGGAAAGAAATGATTAAAACAAAGCAATTTTATTTTTTCTGGCTTATGTTCGCTTTTGCATCCTCAGCCGGCCTAATGATTATAGGCAACATAGCAACCATTGCAAAAACGCAGGCAAATTGGGAAAAAGGCTTCTATTTGGTTGGGTTGCTGGCTATATTCAATGCTTTTGGTCGACTTGGTGCAGGTTTTCTTTCTGATAAAATCGGACGAGTAAGAACAATGATGATTGTATTTATACTTCAAGGTGCAAATATGACATTATTTGCAAGCTACTCCACACCGTTAGCTATATCAATAGGAACCGCACTGGCAGGAATTGGCTATGGAGCATTGCTCAGTCTCTTCCCATCCGTAGTGGCAGATTACTATGGAGTCAAAAACTTCGGAGGCAATTACGGTGTATTATATACTGCATGGGGAGTATCAGGCATACTAGGTCCAATAATCGCCGGTATAGTTGTTGACAGAACCGGAGCTTACAATTTAGCCTACCTGATATCGGCAGGGTTACTTGCAGTTGCACTGGTACTTGCTTTATTGACAAAACCCATCAATATATCTGAAAAAAAAGATAAGCTTCCTGAAAAACAGGTCGCTTAACTCACATAATAAAAAAGCTCAATTTTGTAATAATATGCTTGGTAAAAACAAGACTGAATAAAGCGTATATCATTTGAAAACCATAGTAGTGAGTCAAATTTCTACTATGAGGAGAGTGATTCTATGAATATGCGCAGAAGGCTAATGAAACCCGGAACTATGGGTATGGTAGCAGGTATGATAGGCTTAGGAGCAGCAACATCAATGCTCATGAAAAGGTCTCGCCAGAAGTAGATAAAGGCTTAAGAAAAAGGGTAGCTCCGGCTACTCTTTTTCTTTTTTGTTAAAAAGATTAGACAATAGCCTTTCTGACACAATCACTTGAGCATAGGAAAAGCATAGCTGCATAAAAAGTATCGAACTCCAACACATCTCCTACTTTAAGGTCCCCAGCATACTCTTCTATATCAAGTATCAAATGGTCACTGCTGCTGCCTATTATTTCTATGCCCTCATGTCTTGGTTTAAGCTTTGATGCATCTCCTACATCCTTGTTGCCTACAGCAAGTATTGCTCTTTTCCGCATCCCCCTGTCGGTATAGACAGGTCTGTTTCCAAAGGCATCGACGAATATTTCACCTATAGGGTAGCTTGGCTTACATTTTATCTCTATGACCTGTGCTTTTAGTACCATGGGATCCCGGTAAACTCCAGGCATCTCTATATCCCACAAATACGGAAGATCCTTGGCTGTAATAATTGCCTCACCAATTCTTAAATGGTTGATTCGTTCCGGCATCAGCCCGTTTACTAAAAGCGATATGGATGTACTTGCTCCACCTGATATGATCTCCAGCTTTCTTCCTATCTCCTTCTCAACTGCCGCTGCCAACTCACATAATGCTCCCAGGTTTTTTTCTGAAGGCTTGATCGAACCATAGCATCCCAGATTGGTACCGATTCCTAACAGCTCAATATTCTCAAGCATTTCGGCTTCCTTTGCTGCTTCAATAACCTCTCCCCTGTCAAAAAAGCCTTCCCTCAAATCTCCCTTGTCAACCATTAAAATGACCCCATGTATTTTTTGCTGTGCTTTTGCCTCTTTATTTATCAGCCTAATCGTTTCAATTTCCGAGTTCAGGCTTGAATCGGCATACCTTACAAGTTCCGGTATTTCGCTTAGCATAGGTATTCTTATGAGCATCATTTTTGCACTGATATTACTCGCCCTGAGCCTTATTATTTCTTTCATCCTTGAATCGCCTAATGTCTTAAAGCCGGCCTGGACAAGCAGTTCCGCTACTTGTGGTATTGCACTGCAGCCTTTTACAACACCGACCGGCTCAATTCCATTAGCCCTGCACAATTCATATATCTTGCATGCATTACCTTTTATTTTTGATGCAGAAATTTCATATACAGGATACTGGCCTTCGTAGTTACTCACTTTCGTCACCCCTTACATTCATCTTTACATTAATTATACATAATTGCATTATATTAATGAACCCCAAATATTTATAGGCTCTCTCTAATCAAAGGCATACTCATACACCTTGGACCTCCGCGACCTCTGGATAACTCATAGGACTCAAACTCCAGTACTTCAATATTATTTCTCCTTAAAGCGTTATTTGTTACATGATTACGGTTATAACAAATAACCTTTCCCGGTGATACAGCAAGGGTGTTGCTTCCATCACTCCATTGTTCTCTGCTGGCTGCAATACGGTCGCCATCTCCGCACCTTATTAAGCTTACAGCTGGCAATTTCAAATGTTCTTTTAATATTGCAGGCAAATCCTCATGCTCATACCTTATATTAAGCTCATTATTTTTCCCCATTGTAATGCTAAATACATCTAAAGGATTTTCAATTCCTGGATATATGGTGAACTTATCATAGTCAACCATAGTAAAAACAGTATCTAAATGCATATATGCCCTTGTCTTTGGAATATCAAAAGCCAGAACCGTTTCAAAGCATTGTTCTGAGCTTAAAAGGCTATGAGTCAATCTTTCAATAGCTATCGGGTCAGTCCTGTCACTAATTCCTATGGCCAAAACCCTGTCAGAGAGAACTAATATATCTCCTCCTTCAATTGCGTGTGCTTTATCCCTGTTATACCATCTAGGTACATTTTTGAATTTAGGATGATAATTAAAAATGTACTTCGCGAATATGGTTTCTCTGTTTCGGGTTTCATTGGCCATAACATTTAAAGAAATTCCTCTTCCTATAGATGCAAAAGGATCTCTTTGAAAATACATATTAGGAATTGGATCAAGATAGAAAGGATATGGGTTCTTGACCATATCACCTAAAGATTTAGGTTTGATGTGCTTAAGCTCATCACTTCTAACTCCTGCTATACATTTTTTTATAAGCTCCTTTGGGGAATAATTGCTGAAAAACTCCATAATAGCTTCTTGAAGCCCTTTTGTACCAGCCTTTCCTTCCTCTGTAAATTCCATTATGAATTCTTCCCTGACTTTTGGATTCTCTAAAATATCTGCCATTAAATCAGTGAGATATACGACTTCTACTCCTTCACTTCTTAAAATATCAGCAAATTGATTATGTTCTCTGCGTGCCTGCTCTAAATATGCAATTTCATCAAACAAAAGTCTTCTTAGATAATCCGGGACTATGTTTTCTACTTCTTCTCCCGGACAGTGAAGAAGAACCGATTTCAATTTACCTATTTCGCTGTAAACAGCTATACTGTGGTTCGAAGACATATCTCTCATCCCCTCCATGCATGCTCTGACCTATAGTTTCTTCCTATTAAACCAACGTTATTCCTATCAATAAACAAGTGCCGGCTGCCGCAGTTAGTTTATAACGCAGCAGCCGGCACTATTATATTAATTTATTCTTCTGTTCATTGCCTGGTACCATCTTCCAATATGGACACATAATTACCATAGACCATAGTCAGGCTTTAAACCTGGATTTATTTCAGGCTAACCAGTATATAAAAATCCATTGAAGTCACATTGATACCATTATCAGTCTTATCCTCATACCCACTGATATGATTAATTATAAATTTCACCTTAATGTTTTCATTTTCATCCACCAGCGACATCTCGTTAGAATCAATATTTTGTTTGTTAGCTGTGCCATATTTGTTATGAATTTGCTTTCCGAAATCCAGCAATGAATTCTTATATATTTCTTTACCTCCAGAGTTTATTCTAACTTCATGTATTTGATTATCATATCTGATTTCAATATTGTAGCCTGTGCTTATATCCGATAAGCTAAAGTTATTCGCTGGGAACATATAGCTGTAGCCTTTGATATCAATAGGGTTGCTCATCATGTTGGAGTTATATGAGAAATACTCGCCATTACTATTTTCATAGTTGTATTCTGTATTGGGAAATCCAAACACCTCTTTCATCTGGCTCAATTTAAATTCCTTGGGAAGGTACTTTACATCATTAAGTGTATGAAATCTGGAGAAGTAACCGAGAATCTCGCTGATTTCCTTTTTATCAACTGCAGAAACCTCTTGGTCTGATTTGGCTATCGAATTATTCTCAATCATATTATATTTCATCAGAATGCCTTCAAACCTTTGGTTTTGGCTAAATTTTGATATGGAGTAGCTGCTCCATGGCCCAACAACGGATAAAAGGGCAATCAATGCAAGAGAAATTGGCAGGATGATATTCCGCCTGGTCTTCACAAAATTTAAATGAATCATTATACCTAAAGCCCAAAGACCCAATACAATTACAAAGTATCTGTTCTCCGTTACCCCATATGCTTTTACCCTTATGCCTATAGATACAAACATCATGATTATTAAAGGAATAATCAATTTGGGAAGCAGAACGATAAAGGACCGAGTCCACTTGTTTTCATCACAGAGTGGTGAGATTAAGAAGATTATCGCGGTACATATTACCGAATACCATAAAACCAGGTGTGCAACCATACCTATTGGCCACTGCAATGTCACAAGTATCTTGGCAAAATAGATATATAAAATTGCAGTATATACGGATATTATAGGCATTACAATGTATAGGAGCAGCACTTTCAATAGCTTTGGATAAGTACTTGCTTCAAACTGCTCTTCATATAAAGGAACACCTGCTAAAAAGAAGCTTGGTGCAAAAATACCAACTACCCCCAGCCAGACATCGAAGTAAACCTTCTCATCAACTCTTATTTCCAAGAGCTTATCAATAGTAAACAAGATAGCAACAATACCCAGAAATAGGACTATGGAATAGATTACAGTAGTAAAAAATCTTGTCATAAGCTTTATTACATATAACTCAAAACCATTTCTTCTAAAATAATAGGGTATAAAGTTAAAAGCTAAATATAAGGAAAGGCTCAGCCCTATATATCTTGTCACAGATACCATATTAAAATCTTTAAGTAAAAAGAAAAAGTAAAGCACCAAGCCCAAAGCTTCTAAAAGATATGCAGCAATTTTGACAACCAGAGGCATGTTTTCTTTTCTTTCAAATATAAGCTTTGTACAGAGTGAAACCGGTATCCCCAGGGCAAGTATCATTATAATGCGCCCAATTAGTTCCCGTGTATCATCGCTAAAGTTCTGATCATTATGTGTTAGTACTATCAAAAGAACTGTTGCTGCTGTCGATAGCCCTATGGCGATAGGAAAACGCTTAAGGCTTGCATAGAGACTAACTATAGAACTTTTCAATATATTAATTATCTTCATCTATAAATCCCCTTTATATTAATACTACTTAGAATTATATGCTAATTTTAACCCCATTTATCAAAAAAAATCAATTAAATCATTTTACAATCCCAAATTTAAAGGGAAGGCACCTCCGTATTTATTCTATATGGCAGTCTGGCACTTATAAAGCTTTTAATAAGTTGACAGATTAGTTCTTAATGACTTTGCTGCCTTATAGCATAATTCCCCTTTATCATTGGAACTTATGGTCTTTAATCTACGTCAAAATAGCATAACAATTAAAAATATTAGGAGGCTTTTAAAATGAGTAAAAAGATTATGTTAATCGCTGCTTTAGCATTTGTATTTACATTCGGAACAATAGCAGGCGGGTTTTCACTAATAGGTAATGCTGATGACCCGCAAGTACCCCAGAAAACAATTTCAGTTAGCTCAGAGGGCACCGTAAAGGTGAAACCGGATATGGTTTATATCAATGTCGGTGTTCAAACAGAAAATAAAAGCTCAAAAGTGGCCCAGCAGGAAAATGCAACAAAAATGAATAAGGTTATGCAAGTTTTAAAAGAGCTTAAAATTGCAGATTCAGATATTAAAACTTCCCAGTACACCATCTATCCCATTGAAACATATTCTGAGAAAGACCAACGCTCCTATGTAACAGGTTATAGAGTAATCAATACACTGGAAATAACAATAAGAGATATTTCAAAGGTTGGAGCAGTTATTGATGCAGTAACAGCAAATGAAGCAAATACAGTTTCCAATATACGCTTTACAGTAGCCGATCCGGATAAATACTATCTACAGGCTTTAGAAAATGCAACCGTTAAGGCAAAAGCAAAGGCTGATGTATTGGCAAAACAGTTTGGGATTAAAATAGGTCTGCCATCACAGATTAATGAAACCAGTGGCGGTTACAATCCTCCAATAATGTATTCACGTATGGACAGTGTAAAATCCATCGCTGAGGCAGCACCTATGACAAATATTTCTTCAGGAGAATTGGAAATAAGGGCATCTGTAGGTCTAGTTTACACATATTAATAACCACCTCTATAATATTAGAGCCGGTAAATCCAGTGGATTTACCGGCTCTTTTTAAAAAACATCATAATCTATGCAATCAAATACTTAAATTGGGTTCAGCCCTTTTTGATTTCACATACTTCATAGGTATGAAAAGACTGATCAAAACAGTGACAGCGACCATAATAGTAGAAACCTTGGCCATCTGTATCAATCCGAAAACATCTGCATATCTACCAAATATAAGTACAATAAGACCTGCAATTGTACTTGATAGTCCCATTATCATACCCGTACCCAGATTCAGATTTTCCGGCAGAATATTATGAGTTATGGTGATATTGGCAGTTGCTGTTGCATGTAATACGTATCCCAGAATAACAATTCCAATTGCCGAAATAAATCCACTTGTAAACATTGTCACTCCATATGCAAGCAGTAGAATAATATTAAAAAATACCATTACCCTTTTTTCCCCAAGCTCATCTGTTATTAAGCCACCTGTTAAAGTTCCTATGGATCGCAGGAGCATATGGACTGATAGAATAACTCCGGCAGTAATTATATTGACACCCTTTGCAAGCATCAGTTGTACTCCAAATACTACTAAAAGACTTGATACGGCCACCCTTATCACCGAAATCAATACGACCAATGATAACCATGCCACTTTGCCCTTTTCAATTGCCGGACCTTGTTTTTTTTCAATTCCGGTGTTTGTTTTACATTCAATTTTATCAACATTTGCTGCCTTTAAGAAAAGGGCCGTTATCAAACCTGGAATTGCAAAGAATGCAAGAGGTCTCAGGCCAAAGCTGTTAACAATAGGTATTGACACCATTGGAGAAAATGTAGCTGCAAAGCCTCCGATTGTCATAAAAATAGATAAGGATTTCCCTCTTGATACCGTGGATAGATTTGCGGCAATTGATGATCCTAACGGATGATAAATTGAAGAGGCAATTGCTGATAACCCGGCAACCGCTATCAACAGGTAATAATTAGTAATGAATCCCGTGACGCTCATCCCAATGCTTATCCATAAAATGCCGAAGATAAGATATGAACTTTTTCCAACCTTGTCCAGCATATATCCGACAACAGGTTGCAGTAAAGTACCACCAGTGGTTATAACAAATGCTATCATGGATTGTTGTGCTAAAGTCAGACCTAATTCACCACTGAAAGCGAAGAGTATTGGCGGGATGAGATTCATATAAAAATCATTACTAAAATGCCCTACACTAACAGCAATAAGTTTCAAGTTTCGCTTAATAAAATTCATCGTATGCTGTCACAACCTTTTTTTAACAAATTTACACCAAGTATAACATGTATTAATAGTTGTTTAAATACCTTACTTTCTTCATTTTCAACTTTTTGCGTAATCACTTCTCCATTTTCCCCTGGAAGCGCCGGCCAGAGATATCTCAAAGGCTGCTGTATTGGCAGCGCAGTTTGTTATTAAAATAAATTGGTAAATATTTATCATAACCTATTGACCTTCATACCTGGCACTTATATATATCGTAATATCATAATATGTGAATTGACAAATATAACTTATGTCCGTATAATATTGAATATACCCCGTACGGGTATATTCAATATTATATTAGGAGGATACCAATGCTTAGAAATACAAGAGGAATTGTGCAATTATTATTTTTAGGTTTTTTTCTGCTCGTCATGTTTACAGGTAAAGCACCGCTGTGGATGGGTTTCATATTCCTATCTATTATCCTGGCTGCCTTCTTCGGAAGATTTTACTGTGGTTGGGCGTGCCCAATAAATACACTCATGAAGCCTACGGTCTGGTTAAGTAAAAAACTCAAACTGCAGAAAAAACAAATTCCGGGAATCCTTAAAACAGAGAAGCTCCGTTGGATCGTATTCAGCTTATTTCTAATCGGTCTTGTGTATACCATTTATACGATTACGCAGGGACGGAAATTCCCGTTGCCTTTAATCATCATACCATTGGGCCTTATTACTGCATTTTTTATTAACGAACGGTCATGGCATAGGTATTTGTGCCCATGGGGCGTTTTATTCAGCTTGACAGGCAGGTTTTCCAAGCTTGGGATTAAAGCCAGCGGCTGCATCAGCTGCTCAGCTTGCGAACGTGATTGTCCCGGTGATGCCATTAAGATAGAAAAGGAAAAAGGCGTACAAATTGATCCGACACATTGTCTTTTGTGTATGGATTGTACACAGATCTGCCCTGTAAAAGCAATAACTTATAAAAAAGGCTTTAATTAAATTATTTTAAACTATTAAGGCAGCCTTTTATGAAATTCGTTTACGGCGTATAACAAATTAAGGTGGAACAGATACGCCTACTCGTTATAAAAAAGGCTCTTATTGAAGCATTTAACGACTGAGGAAGCCTTTTATGAAACTCGTTTACGGCGTATAACAAATTAAGGTGGAACAGATACGCCTACTCGTTATAAAAAATGATGATCTTAATTTAGAGAAAAGGACGTACTTTATATGAATAAAAATTGGACGAATTATCTATATATCCTCACCCTATTGTTTTTTGCGCTTGGATTTTTCAATATCATTTTTGCATGGGTCGGGTTTGCATGTATCATAACACCGTTTATTCTGCTCGCCAAGGATAAACGTAAGACCTGGTGCCAGGGTTATTGTCCCAGAGCTAATTTGTTCAGCGTACTATTTCAAAACAGATCCTTAACGGGAAAGCCCGGTCCGCAGTGGCTGATAAAAGGCAGAGCAAAATGGATCATGCTGGCTTACTTTCTGTTTAACTTCTTTATCTTGACAATGTCGACGATTATGGTATTTGCAGGTAGAATACCTTTAATGGATAAGGTAAGATTTATGATTGCTTTTCAGCTACCATGGGATATGCCTCAATTCCTCAGCTTTGGAGTTTTCCCGGATTGGGCTATACATTTATCCTTTAGGATTTACTCTATGATGTTTACAACTACTGTTTTGGGGTTGATACTAGCTTGGCTGTTCAAGCCTAAAACATGGTGTACCATATGCCCGATTAATACGATCTCCGACCTGGCTCTTCGGGATAATTAAAACCAATCAAATGAGTAATTTAGCCAACTGCAAAGAAATTTATGTGATCAGGCACTATATGTATAAAAGCACAGTCTGACGGTTCCTTCTGCTTTTATGAAAATGCCAAGGGGATATATCTACTTGGCACATTGATGTGATCATTATTCATAAAATTACAGGATCATGAGAAGGTTGACTATTTTATTATAACCGCCTAAACGTCGTGCCTGACATCTTAATACGCATTGGAATAATTTACATAAAAAGATAATCCCGGATATTATCTCTGTCCTCCGAATTATATGTAATATATATATTTTATTTATAAAGTAGGAGGCCGAATATGAGTATCAGTGAATTCAAGAACAGTATAAATCTTATTATCAATTTTGTTGCCAGGGTGAATGAAGAGGAAATACCCACTGACATCAAGAAAACTATGGTGAAAATTTATGCAAATACTCTCAGAATCAATCTTACTGATACTATGGTTGACAGCATCACCGAAATCACAGTTGTCTGTGCATAGAATTTCTTTCTTTGAAAGATAAAGGTACCAGAAACCGAACTTATCCATTTTTGTGGATTGCTTTTGCAATAAGCGGATAACTATGGTGTCTGGTACTTATTTATACATTCTTATTGCATTACTATTCATTTTTTGTTATGATAAGCATTATATTATATTGAGGTAGGTGCTTGTTATTGATTATTCGTAAGGCAATATTGCCCGATGTGGAAGAAATGTTTGAAATAGTGAATTTTTATGCAGAAAAGGGTTTGATGCTTTCTCGTTCCCGTAGTATGTTATACGAAAATATCCGTGATTTTGTTATTATTGAAATAGCTGGTGAAATCGTAGGCATCGGAGCACTTCATGTATTGTGGAATGACCTGGCGGAATTGCGAACCTTGGCAGTTAAAGACAGTATGATGAAACAAGGTATTGGCAGGCAGGTAGTAGAATATATTTTAAAAGAAGCGAAAGACTTGAAGGTTCAAAAGGTATTTACATTGACTTACCAGCCTGGCTTTTTCGAAAAATTAGGCTTCACTATTATAGAGAAAGAAACTATGCCTCATAAGGTATGGACAGATTGTATCAATTGTCCTAAGTTTCCAAACTGTAATGAAATTTGCTTGGAAATAAACATTAGCTACTAACAGCGCTAGAGTCTAATTACAAGAAGACTTCTGCAAATAAAAAAGGGCAGGCTTGAAACAAATGATTCAGCCTGCCCTTTAATTATTTTACGATGTAAACACCTAGATCTAATTGTACCTTCCATAATAAGATGACAGACTGGCACCTAACCTGTGGACTTTGTCATTAGCTTCAAATATGCAGGCATTACTTTTATCGACCCTATAAAGAGTCTGAGTAAGGTAGAAAACCCAAATCGCTTCATCATATAGGAGGTGCTGTTCATGAATAGATTTACAAACAAAATTGTCTTTACCATTTCATAATAGTATCGCCTTAAAGAAATGCGTGATGGTCTTATGGATACTTTCCCGAAGCTCCATTGCTCATAGGCTTCAACATCAAACAGCAGTCGATCTCTATATTGATCATACAACGGTAGATTAGGGAAGGGCGTTAGTGGGCTAAAGGTGGATATTTCGGGTTTTAGCTTTCTTATAAACACTCTAAAGCTTTTAAAATCCTTTATATCCCAGTCAGGGTGAAGCATGTAAGATGCCCAGCAGTCTATTCCTATTTCCTTTAATATAGCGCTTGCCTTATAGCTATCTTCTACTGTAGATTTCTTTTTATATCTGTCCATCTCTGTTTGGCTAAAGGTCTCATATCCAACGAGTACAGCTCTTAATCCGTTCTTTGCCACCCTCTTGATAGTATCTGGATGAGAGATTATGCTTTTTACACTTGCATAGCATATAAAGTTCTTCTTAATATTATTTTTCTCAAGCAAATCACAAAAGGCTTCAAGGCGATCCCGATTATTTAAAAAGTCATTATCATATATCATGATACTTCGTTCCTGTATTTCTTTTATCTGCTCAATAATAATATTCAGATTTATATCCTGTTCTGTTTTCCCCTCAAGCCGCCATCTTAAACAAAAATCACAATTTTTACTGCACCCCTGGGAAGTCTGCATAATAGCGCAGGGCTTGTACCCCAAATAACTATAGTACTGGCGATATTTCTGTGTTGAGCTTCTGTCCGGAACAATATATTCATTTCTTCCAAAACATTCGGTAGACTTATACTTATTAACCTTACTATGTATACCGTCTATTAATGGGATGTCCTGCTTTGCTGCCAAGGTATCAAATAATTGATTCAAATTATCTCTTTTTGTGTATTTCATCACATGGTCTATGCTGTCGCAGAAAAAAGCTTCAGGATTCAAAAACGCCTGAGTCCCACCGACAACGGTAACAACCTTAGGGTTAATCACTTTTACTTTTTGTGCAATATCCTTAACCGCATTCACATCAATGCATAGAGAGGTTATCCCGACTATATCCGGCTTAAAGCTCATACATTCTTCCTTCAGCATATTTTCTTCAACCATTAGATCCAATATTCTTATCTGATATCTATCCTTTAGAACTGCATATACGATCTCAAGGCCTATGGGCTCACAAAACATAAATTCGCCTAAAGTAACTGCTTGTTTAATTCTAGGTGGGCGTACCAGCAATATATTCATATTAATCCCCCTCTGTAAAAAACAATAAGTGCCAGGTGTAATGGTACGGTTCACTGTAACATCGGCAAATGCAAAAGGTATTTTTAATTGCGTCTTACCTTGCATACTTCTCCAACACTTATAATAGATATATTTAGTTTGTCAATTAATTGTTTAAGGCTCCTAATCTTATTTATCCATTTAAAGAATTTTTATTAATATAATTTAGAGTATTATGCCGAGACATATCAGTAGCCAACGAAATCATATCTCTGACTGTGCTACGGTCTGACAATATCTCTTTAGGTGTAATTATCTCGAAGTAAAATTTCCGTCATTTCTTCAATCGTATCAGGGAAATTAAAGTAACGGGCAAAATCATTTGCTGTCCCAACGGGGTATATTCCTATTGGGATTTTACATTCACAACTAATAAGAGAATTGATAACTTGATGAATCGTTCCATCTCCCCCAGCAATCCATATCCTGTTAAAGCTATTTATTTCTACAGTCATAAGCATCTTCTCCAAAGCTTCCTTTGAGCGGACCTTATACAGCATTAAATAAAAGCCTTTATCCTGAACTGCTTCTATAATACTGTCAATATGATTCTTAAACGTTCCAGCGCCTGAAGCCGGATTATAAATCAGTAAAATTTTCATGCCTAACTCCTTTATTTTTTACTTCATATTGGTTGTATATATCAGCTTATTACCCTATTATAGGGGGGTAGTTTTCCCCCCCATTAAAATTATATCTCTTGCAGCTATACCTAGCAATATATTACATGGATTGTGTGTTCTAGTTAGCATGTGCATTATTATCTGAATTTAATAACTGGATGAGTTTGGTGCTCGGCATCGTATTTCTTTGTACCAAAAATAATATATTTTTAAGAAGGAATTCCATAAATATTAGAGAATATTAATTCAAGCATGTAATTAATTGGTATTAATGTTAATATATGGATGATAAGTGATAAAAACTATTATCTATTAAGGAGGAATATTATGTCAGGCGGATACTATGATTATGAGGTAGGAGCGTGCTTTCCAGACGAAGTCAGCGAGGGCAGTGATTCACCAGATGCAGGCAGTGAATTTCCATACATGGATAAGCCAGACAGCGTTCCTGAAGAATGCTGGAGTGACACTTTGGGCACTGACTGGGACTGCATGGATAGGGACACGATGGATAAATTATTGGACAGATTATTGGAATATTTGTTTGGGGAATCCGATTAGAGTCGGCTTTGCCTAGAAGAAAGGAGTGATAAATATGAGTCTTGAACTAAAGCAGGTATTAGATGAAACAAAAGTAGCCTTTGAGCGATGGAGACTTTTAGTTGATCTTATTCATAGATCTGAGGCTATGATTTCAGTATCTGTTTCCCGGGTAGAACGTGGCAACCGACTCCGCGAAGCGGCTCACAAAACAGCAACAGGCATGAAGGCAGCTGTTATGGTAAAAGCTGCCGAGTATGAGATAGAAGCTTATACTTATTTAGCCGTTGTTCCTGGATATCGCAAACATTTTGAAGATGAGTTAGTAAAAGTTCGGAATCAAATCGAAGGGGGGATAGGGTATGAGTAATATCAATGTCGGTGTCTTCGATAGCGAGGCCGGACTGGTAAGTGATGAACAATATCATCAGGTCGTCAAATGGCTATGTTTACGAGCACGCAGAAGAATCTTTGCAACCATATTTATCGTAGACATAATGCCATCTGATGACAATGATCGGCAGAACTTAGTGGTCAATTTACTCAATGATTTAAAGTCCGCATGTTTACGTGGCGTTGACGTAAGGCTAATAATCGGTGGGTCAAAACAGAACCCGAATATTCAGGATAAAACAGAAGCAACTCTGGTGCATTGCAGACACCTGAATATACCTTGCCAGTTGATGTCCCTAAATTCTAATATGTCAAGCCATAAGAAAATTGTGGTAGCAGATGACCGTGTTCTTTTGGGATCACACAATTGGTCCTCCGGTGCTTTCTCTGGCCAAATTCAGGACAGTGTGCTCATCGAAGACCCACGCTTAGCTTCATACTTGGCAGACGAACTTGCGATACAATGGAGGGCACTTTTGAAGGAGGGGGAAAATGCAACAGTTTAATTGGTTAGACATGGCTGACGTTGAATTGGTGACATCCATCTGTGATGCATTGGAGGTTAATACAGATTCCATCAGGGAAGAAGTTCGAAAACTTTTGGCTAGGCTTTTCGAAATCGTAGGTGGTTTTCCGTTCCTGGACGGTCCACTAACTGATGATGCATATAAACAAATCTCAAGGGGACTGCTAGAAGACGCGCTCCGGGAGGCTTTTGCCAAAGACATGGTATCCCATCAATCAAGCGGCACTATCTTGGAGGATTGTAACAGTTCTCCACTCAGATCCCAGATTATACTTGGCGAACTCGTCCACATAAACTGGTGTAGCGAAAAGGAGCTTTCAGATCTCCCTGAAATCGGACAGGGGCTCGCCCTGCGAATTATCGAGGAGAGACGGCGTAATGGTGCCTTTAAAGGCAGCGGGGATTTATCTGAAAGAGTCTCTGGCATCGGGGAGCATACGGCGATTAAACTCCTGCGGCGACTTCGGTTTGGTCAAAGACCGAGCGCCATTCCCTTTCCTCAGGATGTTATCGAATTGGTGAAATTTCTAGTTGGCAAAACGGACGTGTCCCCAGACGAAGGTTTGCGTCGAATTCTTGAGTATGCAATTACAGACTTGGGTGCTAAGAAGCGGATTCGATGGTATGCCGATCAGCATTATGATTATAATCCTCCGGTTGTCAAACATGCATGCTCCTGGATTGGTATTTTACGAGGCTGTGCATACTACTATTGGCTTAGCGATGCGTTTGACAAGGCTGAGGGAAGGATTGACATGGCTATGTTTCACGTTGCAATGCCCGCTGAAAACCACCCGACCCGCCTTCTGGTGGATAAACTTATTAATGCGAAGAACCGAGGTGTTGAGGTTCGTGTTTTGCTCGACCGCGATCGGAAGGAAGACGTTTATAAATCCACAATAATAAATCTGAATGCATTGGAGGCTCTGAAGGCAGGCGGGATTGATGCCCGATTTGACACAGAGGATAAACTTCTCCATTCGAAGTTTCTTGTGCTTGATTCCAAAATTGCAGTTGTAGGCAGCCACAATTGGTCTGCGGGTTCATATTTCAATTATGACGATATATCTATGGTTATAAATTCTGAGAGCTTCGCTCAAGAACTTCGACAGCGCTTCGAGCAACTTTGGACTACTACTGGGTAAGAATAAAGGAAGTCCTGACAAGGGACTTCTTTTATTGGGACGTGTAAAACCACCGATATAAAGTAATGCCTTACAAACATAAAAGATAGAAAACGGGAAGAAGTGTTATAGCTTTCAGGATGGCCATCGGGTAATAAACGCTTGCAATCTATGGAGAATAAAATTGAAAGGAGAGAAGATATGTATCAATATAAAGCTCAATTAATTAGAATCATTGATGGAGATACTTTAGTAGTTAACGTGGACTTAGGGTTTTATATTCGCCAAGAAATGATACTCAGGCTAAGAAGTATCAATACACCTGAATTGAAAGGTAAAGAGCATCAGCAGGCTATAGAAGCTAAAAACTTTGTTGAGGAGCAATTAAAGGACAAAAGCTTAGCTATACGAACATACAAAGTTGAAACATGGGGTCGGTTTTTAGCCGATGTCTATTTTGGTCCAGCTCATTATGCAGTTTCTGAGCTTTTTGAAAAGGGTCATAATTTAAATGAATTATTAGTCGAAAAGGGGTATGCCCAATTATTTGAAGAATAGAAAAATAAACCGGCCCCTTTGCTTTTCTGCGTAACAACGGCAAATAATAAAGCTCTTAATCACCGTTTACTCAGCTTCATAAGCTTCACTCCAAACCCACATTTGCCAGAGCTTGTGAAGTAGTATAAAATAAAATGAGTAAACAAAAAGCAGGGAGCTGTATTAAATGATAGATCTACATATTCATACAACTTCATCGGACGGTTCAGATGAACCCAAGGATATTCTTATAAAAGCACAGCAGTTAGGTCTAAAATATATATCAATTACAGACCACGACTCTATAGGTGCTTATGAAAAATTGAAAAAAGTTAAAATAAATAACTATTTTAAAGGTGAGATTGTCCCCGGCTGCGAGTTTTCAGCAGTGCATAATGGTAAACCTATAGAAATATTAGGCTATGGGATAGACCTGGAAGCAATAAATTCAACTGGAATCGTTTCAGATGAAATGTTCCTTGAAAGGGAAAATGGATTCCTCAAGAAAATGATGGACGTATGCAGAAACCTAAAAATTACATATAGTGATAATCTGTCAATTAAGAGCGGTAAATATTTTGCAACTCAATTAATTCATTCTGATTTGAGGAAATATCCTGAAAATGAAAGACACTTCACAAAAGAAGTATGGGAAAGTCTTAATGCCTTTTACAGAACATGCGTCAATAATGAAGACAATCCTTTTTTTCTAGACCAGATGAAGAATTATCCTTCCGTGCAGGATGCTGCTGCTCTGATAAAAAAAGCAGGGGGGAAAGCATTCCTCGCGCATCTTTACGGGTATTTTGTAGATAATTATGAAGAATTTCTGAACTCAATAGTATCGTTAAACGCACTTGATGGTTTAGAATGTTATCATTCACTTCATACAACGGATAAGACAGAGTTTCTCGTAGATTATTGCAACAGCCATAAGCTTTATATATCAGGCGGAAGCGATTACCATGGAAAACTTAAGCCTAATGTTAAAATAGGGGAAACCATAAGCGGAATAAAAATACCCTATGAAATATTAAAACCCTGGCTTCCAAGCAATACAATAACAGCTCAATGATTACTTTTTCCCAATCACCATAAAATGCGGACTCATTCCCATTACGCTAGGATCCTTTTCAATTTGATGTATAATTTGCAAAATACTGTTTTGTAGCTTGGATACTTCCCAGTTTTTGTCCATATCTGGCATCTGCTACTTCAGCAATAAATTTAGCAGTTTCAGTTTGATTGTTAATGGCATACTCTACAGCTGCAGGGGCCAACTCAAACATATGCACCTCATGTCCTTGCTCAGCTAACCATGCAGAATACACCCCTATTCCACCACCAATATCATAGATTACTTGCTTCTTTTCGGGGAGCAATCTCGAAAGGATTTCTTTCGTTCTATAAAACTCAATTTTCCCAAGCCCCTTCTCAAGTCGCCCTTTTTCTTTTACCATATTATAAAAATCTTTGACTTCATTACTCATCATATCCACCCTTACAACCTTTTTATATATTTCTTAATAGTTCTTTTTTTATTCCATATTATATCAAAGGTCTAGGCTGTTGCAAATAATTTATAATAGTCAATTAAAATGATAATTTCCTAACGCTGCAACCTCGCCTAATAAACCCTTTCAAATAAATTGGCAGTTTAGGCAGTCTATACCTGACTTTGGATATCATTTACATTGACTAGGATTTACCGAATAAATATAATGTTAAAGTAATTAAATATACGTGGATGAAGATTATTGGAGATGCCATATTGGGCAACCGGAGAAGAAAGGAATTAATGCTGCTTATCATTTATTCCGAAGCTTTCAGGTCAAGTACAGTAATCGGACATGACCCTGGAGAGATCACTTAAATGTGGCATCAAAGGAGCAACTCTTAAGAGGAAACTTTCAGATAAAAGGACAGGGAGTAGAATAGCATTTTTTCCCATGCTGTTTTACTCTCTGTTCTTTTATTTCTGCTCTCGGATTGTCTTGGGTTGTATCTCATTAATTCCGAAAACAAAGTTCAAATCAATTAGTAGTCACAGAAAGGATGTAATAATTTTGAAAGCAAACAACGCAGCAAATGTAAAAGCACTAAAAAAAGAAATCGGTCTAATGGAAGCCATTACAATGGTTGTAGGGGTAGTAATAGGCTCAGGAATTTTCTTTAAGGCATCTTCGGTATTCAGTAACGCAGGAACCCCAACTTTAGGAATACTCGCATGGGTAGTGGGAGGTATAATTACAATAGCTTCTGCACTTACAATAGCGGAGATTGCAGCAGCTATTCCTAAGACAGGCGGTATATTTGTATACTTAAAGGAGCTTTATAGCGAGAAATGGGCTTTCTTATTTGGATGGATGCAGGCAGTTATTTATGTTCCGGGTGTTGCAGCGGCATTGTCAATAGTATTTGTAACACAAGCAACGTACTTTGTTTCATTAACAGCCGTACAACAGAAGCTGTTAGCTATCTTCATTATATTTTTTATAACAATTATTAATATAATTTCAACTAAGCTTGGCAGCCGGGTACAGCTCGTAGCCACAATAGGCAAGTTAATTCCGATTTTTGTTATTATTGTTTTTGGATTGTTAAAGGGTGAAGCAAACAGCTTTGCAGCAGTATCCTCAGAAGCTGGCAGCTCTGTGGGACTGGCAGGCTTTGGAGCAGCTATACTGGGTACTCTGTGGGCTTACGATGGCTGGGTTGGCGTCGGTAACATGGCAGGAGAGCTTAAAAATCCAAAGAAGGATATTCCTAGATCTATAATCATTGGATTGGCTATTACAATTACTGTTTACATATTGATAAATATAGCAATTGTAAACATAATGCCCGTTACTCAGGTTATAGCATCTGAAAAGGCAGCTTCCGATGCTGCAGTTATACTGTTTGGTAATTCCGGCGCAGCCTTAGTTGCCGCAGGTATTATGATATCTATATTTGGCGCACTCAATGGCTACTTGATGACCGGTGTAAGAGTCCCTTTTGCTATGGCTCAGGACAACCTTTTCCCCTTTGCAAAGTTCTTCGGCAAAATAAGTGACAAATTTGGAACTCCGGTAAACACTTTGTTATTCGAAGCACTGTTGGCATCATTATATGCATTGAGCGGTTCCTTTGAAACACTGACAAACCTGGCTGTATTTGTGGTATGGATATTCTTTGTAATGACGGTAGCGGGCATATTTATTTTAAGATCAAGACACAAGAATATCGAAAGACCTTATACAGTCCCCCTATTCCCTATAGTCCCATTTATAGGTATAGCTGGTGGAGTATATATACTTATCAGCACCCTAGTTACCAGCACATCCTATGCATTATACGGTTTAGCAGTGACAGCTTTGGGACGTCATGTCTATATACTAATCAAAAAAAGAAGTAAGTAATTGAAAATAAAAAATCCACATGCTGTATCATTCAGCATGTGGATTTTTATTTAATATAATGTTCCTATGCGCAATTAAATTATTGGAATATTGATTGCTTATTAAGGTTGATAATATTTATTTCATGAGTATCATCATCGTACGATACAGAATAACCTAGCCATTCCAGGCCTGCGACACTTACATAAATGTCTCCGTTAATTTTCTTAGCGGCTAGCCCAGTGGATCCTTCATCACTTATTACTAGGGCACTCTGCGCTTTCGCATCCCAGCTGATCTGTGTTCCCAACATTCTGTTGATTGCGATTAAAGAAACATACGTGTCGTCTCTTACAATATGATACGTTATATTTATATTTGAAGTCTTCTTGTCGCTGTATGTAATGCTTGCCTTCTTAGTCCTCAGGTTTATTTTCACTGTATCGACTTGAATTGGAAGAACAGATGCTATAATTGACTGCACTTCCTCAATTGTCGTTGCTTGGGAGGGCTTTATAATCGAAAAAGCATCCAACTTCGTTATTTTTGCCGCTTCCTTAAAATTGAAAAGCATGTTATTTTCATATATAATATTCAATTCAGTTGCTGACTTATAGGTATTATCAGCTTCTTTTTCTATATAGCTGCTTAGAACTGAACCCTCAATACTCTTGAAGACCCCATCAACAAACTCGCCGTTTTTCAACTCATCTATTTCTTCTTGAGTTATTCTCTCGATTCCACTTCTGAAAGCTTCTAAACCGGATAAAAGTTCCTCCCTGTCTAAGTCTGGGTATTCAAGTGTGTCAGCTAAATATGCGATATCTTCCTCCGGCATTGAATTGATCTTTGTGGAGATTTTTTCAACTATAGTGTCAATATTTGCAATAGTATATTCAACAAAATTAATAATTAATGGTTTAATATCTTTGGCTTCAAGCTTTAATTCATAGCCATTGCCCTTCTTGGTTACAGTGTCAGAAGAAAAGTCTGAGTATGCTTCCTTTATTAGGCCAGTAAATTCGCTTAGTATTCTTATCATTCCTTCAGTATTTGAAAGGTCTGTGGTGTGATCTAGAATGTCGCCTTCAAAGTCTGAGTCAATTTGAAGATAATCAACCTTTTCGATAAGTGTGTTGATAACCTTTTCCTCAGAAGGCTTCACTGCTAAGATATAAGGCTTCGAAAATATGAGTAAGTCCTTCAAATTTAAATACATTACTTTATTGTCACCTATAATTGTAGTGAATTTCTTGTACTCAGCCTCGCCTTTCTTTCGAAAATCAACCTTAAGCTCGTAGGCTAAAGGACTCTTTGACACTTTAGCTGTGTATCTGATATCAAAGCCCGGAGTAAACATATCTTCCATGATTTGCATTTCCGGTGTGGTACTATAATACATTTCATTAACCAATTCACTTCCCACTTCTACTGATACAGTTCCACTAGTCTCGATTGCATTCATCTGATCAATCTTCTTACTTAAGGAATAAAACTCCAATTCATCAATTGAACAGCCTACCGTTAAGAAGAGTATAACCATAGTCATTAGAATAGATAAACCTGTCTTAAATATTTTTAAATTCATATTAAGCCTCCTAACTATAATTTGGGATTTATTCTGCAATTAATATTGTTAATCTAATAATACCTTTTTTCGACATATATGGCAATATTATTGTGATGTTACTATAGCAAGTCAAAAGCAGTGGTTAAGTGCCATTACAATCTATCAACTTTTCAACTTAATTACTATATACCCTCTAATCCTCAAAATGATTTATTAAAATATAACTGCCCAAAAGCATGGTATACTTCGCTTTCGGGCAGTTTTCGCATTTACTTATGATACGATTCTGCATTCCTTTATATAGGCGGTTTTCGAGCAAGTGCGAAAGTGCGGTGCCTGCATAATATTTTTATATCAGGGATGTACTAAAATATCTTTCAACTCTGTCAGGCAAAACAGTTACAATGTTTTTATCCAGGCCATACTTTTGTGCAATTTTAATAGAAGCCCAGACATTGGCACCTGAAGAAGTCCCTGTAAGGATACCCTGGACTTTAGCCAAATCTCTGGTTGTATTAATTGCATCATCATCTGTAACTTGGATTACCCCATCAATGAGGCTTACATCGAGAACCTTGGGGATAAAACCATCACCAATTCCTTGAATCTTGTGCAATCCCGGCTCATGTCCGAGAAGCGCTGATACATTTTTAGGCTCCACTGCGACTATCTTAGCCTTCGGATTCCTTTCTTTAATAAATCTTCCGATTCCCCCTAGCGTTCCTCCACTACCCAACCCTGAAACGAAGACATCAACTTTCCCCTTCATTTGTTCCCAAATTTCTGGGGCTGTGGTAAGATAATGAACTTTGGGGTTATCAGGATTCTCAAACTGCTGGGGAACAAAAATATTAGAATCCTTTGCCTTGTGTCTCTCTACTTCCGCCACTGACCCGCCAATACTTTCTTCTGCATTAGTCAGGATTAGTTCCGCACCTAATGCTAATATAATTTTTTTCCTCTCCTCGCTCATATTTTCCGGCATAACAATTACAACCCTATATCCTTTTTGAACACCAACCAAAGCTATGCCTATCCCCGTATTGCCCGAAGTAGGTTCCATGATTGTCATACCAGCTTTCAACATCCCGCCCTTTTCCGCCTGTTCAATCATATATTTTGCGACTCTATCTTTAATACTTCCACCTGGATTTAGATATTCTGCTTTCGCAAAGATATTCAACCCTGATAGTTTTTTCAGGCTAACCATAGGCGTATTACCAATTACATCCAGAATGCTTTCAGTTATCATCTTATCTGCCCCTTTATTTTATCAATATATTTCTCATATATCTTATGCATATAAATATGTGATAGCCTACATGCTCTCAAATGTAATTTTTAAGTGCCATGCACGTTAGTCAGACAGTTGTCTTTAATGCTTTTTTAAATAACTGCTTAACTGTCGTGCCTGGCACCTATTATCTTTCAATAGAATAAAGGTCAGTCTTCAACATTGAATACTGACCTTTACCTCTTGCAATTTAATATAACCCTATTGATTGTACGGTTCTCCGTTACTTTGTATCGGCGGTTTTTAATTAAGTTCTTTGTCCGGTACCTGACACATAATTTCTTTATTTAATAACCCTTTTAGCCGTATAATAAACTCTTTCATAATATCCCGACATAAGTGTTGTTTTCTTCACCACGTCTCCTGTTTGAGGAGCGTGCACAAACTCACCATTCCCTACAAATATTCCTACGTGGTTTACATTCTCCCCGTCTCTTGCGAAAAATACCAAATCACCATATGCTAATTCTTCTTTCGGCACATAAGTTCCGACTTCTGCCTGAGACCTTGCTACTCTTGGCAGCGATATGCCAAGCTTGCCATACAGGGAGTACACCAACCCGGAGCAGTCATAACTGTCAGGCCCTGTTCCACCCCACTGATAGGGCTTCCCCATCTCCTGAGATATGAGTTTTGCTAATTTCAAATTCATATCGCTTTCTCGTCTGCTTGTCCCATCCCGTGACGCGATTAAATTATTCGGAGATGCCAAAACTTTTTCATGCATTCTATTCGCAAGAACTATTGCTTGTTCCCTGGATGTATTTCCTCTGGGGCTAAACAGATTGTCGCCAACTCCATTTATAACTTCTATTCCAAACAAATAACTTACTGCTTCCCGTGCCCAGGATGAAATCATGTCATAATCTGCAAATTTGTGGTTGTACAAATCTGAATAGTCATATCCGGGTTTTGCTGCTTGCAGTGTACGATATAACATCACGCTGATTTCCTGACGGGTTACAGCATCATTGGGAGCAAATTTCCCATCTCCTATACCATTAACTATTCCTAAACTATTTGCTATCCTTACTTTTATATTTTGCGTATCAGTAAAGGAATTTTCTCCTTGCAGTATACCTTGTTTTCCACTCAAAGCTTCATACAGATTTACAGCAACCTCACTGAACTCTTCTCTAGTGATATTAACCCTATAAGCTCCCTGAAGCTTTTCCGGAAGGAGATTATATTCTATTGCTTTATCAATTTCTGCTTTTGCCCAATTACTTGGAATATCTTCATTGCTTTGTGATATAGCTGAATCAGCATATGTAATGTTTGCAGTTATTGCAATAGCCATAATTATAAATATAAAAACTAAGCTATATTTACTACATCTTTTTATCATCCGTTATTTCATCCTTTCTTGCGACGCCTGTATATGGAAATCATGTCAAAACAATAGCTCATATTTTCTTATTTACATAATATCATAAAAATTCATTGAATGGGTTGGCTTCATTATTCCATATATGTTACAAAGTGCCAGACACCTTAGTTAGACAGTTATGTTTTGTTCTTTCATCAACAACTGCTTAACTGGCGCACCTGGCACTTAATTATTACTTCTATCAGTTGGCAGTGCAATCATAGTGATCCCGATGATTTATGGATGGTTTACAAATGTATGGTTGTCGATGCAAATGAAGTGATTGGACGGCCAGGGTCTGCATTAATCTGGATTGTTTTTGTTCATGAAAAAGTAAAAAGTGACCCTTCGTTAGTCATGGGATACAAATCCATGTACACAGCACACGGTATTGAGGCTGGAAATTTGAAAAAAATCCTTGAAAGCCGTTATAAAGTGCGGTGTCTGACACCATAGTCAAAAAACCGCCGTCATTTATGATAAACCATCATAACAGGGCCTTTGGAGCCTCTTCCAACATTACTGTACTTATCCTTAACTTTTTCATAAACAAATGAAAAATCTATGATGGAATCTATTTTTACCAGCAGATGATTCTTAGGAATCAGTTTTTCAAATATCATATGATTGAATATATCAATTTGCCCGCTTTTTTTCTTTGGCATAAACCTCGAAACCTCCGTATTTCCAACGCTTCTGATACTTTAATTATATCATAATCTGTACAAATATCGAAGCAATTTATGGAATACAACGGGGGTTTAAGCTTACCTAAACCCCTCAAATTGCATAATTATTTTTTGTTCGGTATATTTATTAATATACTTTAGTTTTTTGGAGCCTTCCCTGGTACCATTATCTTCTTTATCAACATTCTATAATTGATAAATATACGGTTACACAGCTCAGTTTTTATTCTTCAAAACTATCGATTTGCTCCGATTCAGTTCCTAAGTAATCCTGATATGTTCCATAATCATCATTCCTGTGTACCCTGGTATAACCGAACATGTAATGGATATGTCCATCATCTCTTGAAGTTATACCATAAAAATAATGTACGTGACCACGTCTGAAAGGTATGGGGGGGCTTGTTCTGATCCTGAAACGATGTCTGTGTCCCTGTCTATAGTCAGTATTGCCAGCCATAATGTGAGTGTGTCTGGGGGTGTCCGGACTCTCGCTGGTAGTGCCCATAAACCTGTGCCGGTGCTGATCTTCTATGGTTGTTCTTCCATTAAACAAATGATCATGTAATTCTCTTGGCATATAATCACCTCATTACTAATATATTCATATTAAGGCGATTCAGTGCTACATTTATTTTATTTACTGATTAACACTACTACAATGTTGTATTTTAGTGCCAGGTGCAAAGGTTATTAGTTTATGCTTTTAAGTAGCCCTTTGTAAAGCTGTTACCTGTCTAGTAGGACTCTTGATATTTCATTTAGCCTTTCATCACTGATACCATACTTCGGTTTAAATCTTTCATCATTCATTCTTTCAATAATTAACCTATCAGGAGAAATTTTCTCTATAACATTCTTTATCTTTTGAATAGACTCTTCTGTATCGTTGTAGCCCTTAAGTATTGTTACTTCTAAAATAAATTTTCCTTTATACTGCTTATTAAAATTAATCATATTTGAAATGTGTTCTTCCAATGTATATCCTTCAATCGGTCTTTGAAGCTTTTGAAAATCTGCTTCAGATATTACTTTTATTTCACCAATAACCTCTTCACACATATTAGCTATCTTTAAATATTCCTTTTTGCCTAACAGGTATCCATTTGAAAGCAATCTTACGGGTAATCCTTTACTTTTGATTAGTCCTATAACCTCTTCTATTTTTTCATTCACTAGAGCTTCACCTTTAGAGTTAATAAAAACTAAATCTACTTCATTGTTTTCTAATTTACTCGCCAATTCTCTCAATGAATCCTCTATACCTTCAAATGATTGTTCTTTGTCTACCTTATTGTATGACCTTCCAATAGGACAGAAGATACAGTCAAAGTTACAATACTTTTCAGGCAATATGTTCATTTCAAGTACACTTTTCCCGTCCTCTAAATAAATATCCTTATAACTGAAGCCACTCATTCATTCATCCTCCTAAAATCAATCAATTGACACTTTCTTATTACTAATATCCAAAATTTGAACCTTGCTTGTTCCCCCTAAATTGTCTTGTACTGCCTTTGTCAAGTCTTTTAGAGCACTCTCAAATTCTATTACTCTACTTTCACCAGTTAATTCAATACATAAAAAAGCATTATTTGTATTTTCAGTAAGCATCGTTCTTACAGCTTCACGCCAGTTCCAACATCTGCAAATTGCACCGTTATTATCTTTGTATACTATTTCTCCTTCATATGGTGGTGCATTTTCATCTGTCCCCAATGGGATAAACTCCTCATTTCCAACTGCCTTCGTCAATCTAATATCGCCAACAAATTTGTCTATATCCTCACCACCACAAGGTAAAGCATATCTTAACGAAATAGAATTATAAATATCAACTAGCGGATTAATAGTCCCAATGTGGCTTCCATTATATACTCTCTTTAATAATGCTTCAATTGATGACCTTGCTCCTTTCTTTGTTTTAAATTTTTGAAATGCTTCTCTCCATGTTTTTATTACCTCATTATTACTAAATTCCGAATCCTTTAAATACTTTAAAGCTTCTTGTTCTGCCTTTAAAAGCATTTCATCATATTGCTCTTTATCCTTTACTGAATTATCTATACCATGACAAATAACAACTCCAATCTTTGCATTAGGGAATACGCTCCAAAATTCATCCTCAATAATAAAGTTTTTCATTAAAATACCTCCTCAATATTATAATAAGATAGTTCTGATTTTTACCTGATTTACTTCTTTATAGTGTACTAAATTAGTCATTTCTTATTTTAATCAGTGTAAATGATTAGATATTAATTTCAAACCGATGATTCCACTAACTATGAATACCATACAAACTATACGCATGATATTAATGGGTTCCTTAAACAAAATAATACCTAACAATACTGTACCAATAGTTCCTATTCCTGTCCATATTGCATATGCAGTACCTATTGGTAGACTTTTTAAAGACAATGATAAAAAATAGAAACTTGCAACCATTCCTATAATAGTTAGTATGTTAGGCAGTGTTTTTGTAAAACCCTGGGAATACTTTAAACCGATTGCCCAACCTATTTCAAAAGTTCCCGCTACCACCAAATAAAACCACTCCATAATTACTCCTTCCAAAATCAGTATTTGCTTTCACCATAAGAATATTTCATAGCTATTTTCTAAAAAATAAAAAGCCTATGGAAATATTATTAAAATATCTCCCAGGCTTTTATCCTTCCGTGTACACAGCGAACTGTGTGTTTTCTCTTGGACCAGCCAGTTATAAACTGCGGAACCCTAGAAAACCATATAAATATTATATTATTTTAGTTGCAACTTATAAATAGATTTTAGCATAGAGCATTCATTAATTCAACTTAATTCGTGCTATTTATTCTATAGCAAAGCCTCTTTCTCCTTTCAGCATACATTGTTTATAAATAATAAATACCGATTCTATATATGTAGTTTAATATAGTTATTTCCTATTTATGATACGGTTCACCCTTAATAATCCTAAATCCCCTATACAACTGCTCCAGCAGTATCACCCGCATCAGCTGATGCGGAAATGTCATAGGCGAAAATGACAGCTTGTAGTCTGCCCGCTTCAGCACTTCTTCGCTGAGGCCTAGAGAGCCGCCTATCACAAAGGCTATGTTGCTTCTGCCCTTTATGCCCAAATCATTGATGAAGTCGGCAAGCCCTTCTGAGGATAGCTGCTTGCCCTGTATGGCGAGGGCTATCACGTAGGTGTCTTCTTTTATGTACTTTAATATGCCTTGTCCTTCTTTTTGGATGACCATAAGCTCCTGAGCGGGGCTTAGGTTCTCGGGAGCCTTTTCGTCGGTTACTTCTACTATTTCCAGCTTGCAATATTTTGAAAGCCGTGTTGA
>FWPV01002172.1_pt1 | contig 49387 bp, 41 predicted proteins | sample 2228371 | NCBI WGS metagenome assembly FWPV01 (sample SAMEA103939776, study PRJEB20133) | metagenome | reverse complement strand
TCGCTGGCGATCCGGGAGAAGGCCCTCGGCCCCGACCATCCCGATGTGGCGCAGAGCCTGGAAAACCTTGCGGTCCTGTATCGGAAAACGAACCGTAGTTCAGAGGCCGAGGTGTTGGAGCAGCGCGCGGCGCGGATTCGCGCCATGAAGAGATGAAATGGCTAACGACCAAGACTTCGCAGCGGACCTGGAGGGTCCGGCTTTAGGTCGGGCTTGGACTGAGCTGGTTTGGGGTGGGTCGTTTGGAATTTGCTTTTGACGCTGTTGTCCCCTGGAAGTGAGAGAGTTCAAGCTGGGGAGGGCGCAGAAGGGGGTTTCGGGTGTGGAGTCGGGGTTTTTGAAGGCAGATCGTGAGTTGATCACAACGGCGGTGCAGGGTGAGAAGGGGCTTTGTGGGCTGATGAAGGACAGTATTGTGCGACGGGCCGGGCGTAGGACTCCTCGGTGTTGGGAAAAAGGCCCCGAAGCTGCATGTCTTGGATCATACGTTCGAGCAAGATGCCCATGGTAGACTTCCTCAAGGGGTTTATTTGTGTCGGGGCGGACACCCTGGGAGGGTCTACCATGCTTCACTACTCTTGGCAAATGAAGGGCGCGAGAACTCTGCTGCCCAGCGGCTCAGTTCAACATCTCGCTCCAACCGACGCCGCCTTCGGCGGCGCGGGTGAGCTCAGTCCCATTAGCCGTAAAGACAAATAATTGGAGGTATCAAAATGAAGGTAAGTGTAATAATTGAAAAAGACAAATACGGGTATTATGCATTTTGCCCTGAATTGAAGGGTTGCCACACTCAAGGAGATTCTTTGGATGAGATAATGGATAATATAAGAGAAGCCATAGAACTTTATTTAGAAACCTTATCTCCAGAAGAAAGAGATGATTATTTATGCAAAGAGATACTAACCACTTCATTGGAGGTTAGTGTTGCCTAAACTACCGAGATTGACCTCCGAAGAGGCGGAAAGAATGCTCATTAAATCTGGATTTCGGCATCTCAGAAGCAAAGGCAGTCATAGGATTTATCAAAGGGATAAGGAGAGGTTTGTTTTGCCGTTTCATAAAGGAAGAGCATTACATCCCAAGATTACGAAAGAGCTTTTTGAGGTTACAGAGTTTTAGAATAGCGACAGTTGAAACGACAATAATGTCTTCCAAAGGCCAGAGTGTCATCCCACAAGAAGTCCGCGAACGTCTTGCCCCCTCCTGTCTCCTGAGCCGGTCCGAACAGTAGGGCCAAGCCTGGATCATCGCGGGTCTTTGGAGGGCGGCCTCCAGGGTCAGGTTGCAAAGGGACTGGGTCGTGTGGTCGGAAAAGGAATTGGCCGGGAGGACTCTTATTTCCTAGCTTTCCCGGCCTTCCTCGAATGTCCCTGGGTGTTAGATTGGTGGAGGCGGCGGGAGTCGAACCCGCGTCCGGAAACCTTCGGCCAAGGCGTCTACATGCTTGGCTTCCTGTACTGATCTCGTCCCTCGGGGCTCCCAGGAGCAGGATCCTCGAGGGACCAGCCTACGATGGATTCGCCTCTTGTCCTGCAGGCATCGGACAGTCGGCTATCCCGCTAGTCGACGCCTCATCCAGCCCCGCGGGCTGAGCTGGTGAGACGTGGCCTTAAGCGGCCAAGGCGTAGTCGTAGTTGTCGGCGACTATCTTTTTGCCCTATCTTTTTTACGAGGGGATAGGAACCTCGGCATGCAGCCTTGACCTCAACTGTCCCCGTCGAGACCTTTTCGCCCCCTTTTGCGGATACCTTCCTACGCCCGATGATATTATAGCATCCCTATGGGACCTCGCCAAGGCAGAGGGTGCGACACCAGTTGATCCCGCTTAGGGGCGACGGCTCCGTGCTCACGGTGGCCATGGTGGACCCCACGCGCCAGGAGCCCCTGGAGAACATCCGACGCCTTACCGGAAGGCAGATCGATGTGGTGGTCGCATCCAAGTCGTACATCCAGAAGATCACAGTCGAGTTCCACGGATTTCGACCCAGCGTCAAGCCCGCCGCGCTGAACCTGACCCCCGTGGTGGACCTCGGCAACCTGGAGCGCCACAACCCGCCTCCTGGACCTCGCGGCGCAGAGCTTCTCGGTAGCGTCAACCGTCCTGCGGATCATCGCCCAGCGCCTGGTGAAGCCGGTCTGTCCCAACTGCATCTCTGAAAGGGAACCGGAAGAAGAGGAGATAGTTGCCTTGGCGAGGTCCGGGACTCTCTTCAAAGGACCGGCTTGGCCTCCGCGCACGTCTCGCCCAGTATCCGACTGTAACGCACCATCCCTGCCAGGGCGCGCACGGCCCTGGCAGGCTGGGGATAGAAGACCACAGCGTCTCCCTCCAGGGCCTCCTGGACCGGCCTGGCCTGCTCAGTCCTGGCCGGGATGTAGCTCACCACCATAGGCTTGCCCTCCTGCCTGGCGAGCTCGAGGAGGCGATGGGACAGGTAGTCGCGGAAAACGTCAGAGGGGTCGATGGCGTTGATCAGGAGCGCGTCCACATTGGGATCCAGGAGCACGGCCTCCACGGCCTCCTGGAAAAGGGGAGGGGTGATGGCGAAGCCGAGGTCCACCGGGTTGGTCATTATGGTCATCCTCCTGGACAGGGCCTCGAGCCTCACCAAGGTGTCCCTTTGGAAGGAGGCCAGGGCCAGGCCTTGCTCCAGACATATGTCCGTCATGAGTATCGCCGGGCCGGCCTGGATGGACATGACAGCCACCCTGTTTCCCCTAGGCGGTCCCAGAAGGGCCAGCCCCTTGGCCACATCCAGGAGTTCGACAGGGTCCTCCACCACGACCATCCCGGCCTGTCTGAATCCGGCCTGGTAGACCTCGTACCTGCCGGCCATGGCGCCGGTGTGGGCGATGGAGGCCTTTCTTATGGCCTGGCTCTTTCCCCCCTTCAAGACCACCACGGGCTTCCTGCGTGCCACCTCCCTGGCCCTCCTTAAGAGGGGCCCGGCCTCCTCCAGCCCCTCTACGTAGAGGGCGATGGCTCGGGTGCCTGGGTCCGCCCCCAGGTAATCCACAAGCTCAGGAAAGTCCAAGTCACACCTGTTCCCCAGGCCAACCACCTTGTTGAGGCCCACCCCGTCCTGGATGGCCGTGAACATGGATAGGTGGGACACCCCCCCGCTCTGTCCCACCAGGGAGATACCTCCCTTCTTGAGGAGACAGAGAGGCGGGGTGAAAGATGCGTTGAGACGGGCGTGGGTGTGCACCATCCCGAAGGTGTTGGGGCCGATGACCCGTATCCCCTTCGCCCTGGCGATGGTGGAAAGTTCCAGTTGCAGGGCCTCGCCACTGGGGTCCTCCACCTCCCGGAAGCCAGAGGTGATGATCACCGCCCCTTTCGCCCCCATCTCAGCGCAGTCCACCAAGGCCGGGGGCACCAGGTGCGAGGGGACCACTATCACGGCCAGGTCTATCCTCTCCGGCACATCCTTCAGGGAAGGATACGCCTTGATCCCGAGGATCTCCGTGCTGTTGGGGTTGATGGGGAAGACCTTCCCAGGGAATCCGATGTCGATGAGGCTTCTGACGCACCAATTGCCCATCTTGGACGGGTTCTGGGTGGCGCCCACTACGGCCAGTGCGCGTGGGTTGAAGATCGTCTCCAGGGTCTGATCTCTGCTCATGACGGCCTTTCCGCTCCAGGGGTAGGATCCAGTCGCACAGTCTCGCCGCAGGACACAGGACGTGCAACCGCGTCCTTGACGAAGGTAATCGAATTGCAGGTGCGGATTCAAGTCCTTCCGGAAGGCCCTCCCCAGGAAAGCGAGCGCCTCCTTGACACCGGGGCCTGATGAAATCTACCATCAGGGCTAGCGGCGGCTTCCAGGCACGGGCGCGAACACGTCCCATCTTTCATCGTCCACATGACACAACGCAAGGAGGTGGTCATGGAGAGGACCATCGTGATGATCCACGGGATGATGGTGGGGCCGTGGTGCTGGGAGAACTACAAGGGGTTCTTCGAGGGGAAGGGCTACCACTGTCTGACACCGACCCTGCGATTCCATGACATGGATCCCCGGGACCCGCCTGACCCGCGGTTGGGGACGGTGGGCCTCCTGGATTACGCTGCCGACCTGGAGAAGGGGCTCAGGGAGCTGGGGCAGCCTCCCATCCTCATGGGCCACTCCATGGGGGGGCTCCTGGCCCAGATCCTTGCCTCCCGGGGGCTGGCAAAGGCGGCCGTGCTTCTCACCCCCGCCTCTCCAAGGGGGGTGATGGCCCTGAAGCCGTCGGTGATCTGGAGTTTCTCGGAGGTCATGATGAGGTGGGGCTTCTGGAAGAGGCCCTTCCGCTTCTCCTTCCGCAAGGCCGTGTATTCCACCATGCACCTCATGCCCCGCGAGCAGCAGCAGGATGCCTACAGCAAGATGGTCTACGAGTCCGGCAGGGCCGCCTTCCAGATAGGCTTCTGGTTGCTGGACAGAGGCAGGGCATCCGAGGTCGATGGGGATAAGGTGAGATGCCCGGTCCTCGTGGTCGGAGCAAGGCATGACCGGATCACCCCTGCCTCTGTGGTGAGGGAGGTGGCAGCGAAGTACAAGGCGGTCTCCACGTACAAGGAGTTCGCCGGGCATGCCCACTGGGTCCTCATCGAGCCCGGGTGGCAGGAGGTGGCCCAATACATCCACGACTGGCTGAGAGGGGCCCTGATGGACCCGTGACTGGCCGCAAGGGCCTCCGCGCTGGAGATGTCTCCTTGTCCACCAGCAGACGCCACTTCTTGCGGGGCCTGGGAAAAGGGTTGGGGGGTGTCCTCATCTCCGGCCTCCTTGCATGCCCTGCCGAGCTTGGGGCGCAGATGGCCAGAAGAGGGCTCGTCAAGGCCAGGCGCTCTCCTTTCTTTTCTCTCCTGGAGGGCTCGGCAGTCCGGTGTGAGCTCTGCCCAAGGAATTGCCGCCTGACCAAGGGGAGAAGGGGGCAATGCAGGGTCAGGGAGAACCGGGACGGCGAGCTCTTCACCCTGGTCTACGGAAACCCGTGTGCCTTGCACCTGGAGCCTGTGGAGAGGGACCCCTTTTACCACGTCCTTCCAGGGAGCAGGTCGCTCTCCATTGCCACGGCAGGGTGCAATCTCGAGTGCAAGTTTTGCCAGACCTGGGAGATCTCCCAGGCATCCCCGGAGGAGCTCTACAACCTGGATCTACCTCCTGAGGGGGTGATAGAAAGGGCCAAGCAGATGGGGGCCCGGTCGGTCTCCTACACGTTCGTGGAGCCCACGGTCTTCTGCGAGTACATGATGGACATCGGCACCCTGGCCAAGAAGGCCGGCCTCCTGAGCCTGGTCCACTCCAATGGTTTCATAAATCCGAGGCCGTTGAGGGAGCTCTGCAGGACGTTGGACGCGGCCAACATCGACCTGAAGGGCTTCACCCAAGATTACTACCGTGAAGTGTGTGGCGGGGAGATCGCCCCTGTCCTGGAGACACTCCGGATACTCAAGGAGCACGGGATCCACGTGGAGATAACCAACCTCGTAGTCCCAACCAAGAACGATGACATGTCCCTGATCAGGGAGATGTGCCTGTGGATCAAGAGGGAGCTCGGGCCAGAGACGCCGGTTCATTTCTCGCGTTTCTATCCTCTGTACAAACTCAGGAATCTGCCCCCTACACCGATTTCGACCCTGGATGCCGCGCGGGCAACGGCCATCTCCTGCGGCCTGCAGCACGTCTACATAGGCAACGTGCCTGGCCACGAGGGGCAGAACAGCTTCTGTGCCGGGTGCAAGAGGATGGTCATACAGCGAACCGGCTACATGGTGGGGGAGGTCCATGTGAGGGGGGGGAAGTGCGGTCACTGCGGGGCGCCGCTGCCCGGAATCTGGGACTGAGGGGCGAGGACGATGGGCCACACAGGTCCGTCAGGCAGTCGAGGCGGAGGCGGTTCACCCTTGAGCGCGCTTGCGAAAGAGGTCCCTCACCGCCAAGGACTTGTGATCGAGATTGGTCAAGCCGTGCTCCTCGGCCCAGTCCATGGCCTCTAGGAACTCCTGGACCGTGATACCCCTGGCTATCTCTGGGTAATCGTAGGCCTTATACTCCACGCGGTACTGCGGCATGATGTTCACGTACGTGGTCTTGGGGAGGTTTTCGGCCACCCACTTCACGAACTCCCTGGTGCCGGCCACCCGGTTTGGCATCACGAGGTGCCGGATCACCACGCCGCGAAGTCCTATCCCCGCTTTATCGAGCTTCAGGATACCGACCTGCCGATGCATCTCGAGGATCGCCTTCTTGGCCGCCTCTGGGTAATCGCGCGCCCCAGAGGAATACTTCGCCGCCTTCTCGGGATCCATGTACTTCATGTCCGGCTTGTATATGTCCACGATCCCATCGAGGATCTTCAGGATCTCGAGCCGCTCGTACCCGCTGGTGTTGTAGAAGAGCGGAAGCCTGAGCCCCTTTTTCAGGGCGATGCGCGTGGCACTGATGATGTTTGGCATCACGTGGGTGGGCGTGACCAGGTTTATGTTGTGGCATCCCATGGCCTGGAGCTGGAGCATGATCTCTGCCAGCTCCTCATCCTCTATCTCCCTCCCTTTTCCCTCGTGAGCGATGGGCCAGTTCTGGCAGAACACGCACCTGAGGTTGCAGTGGGAGAAGAAGATGGTCCCTGAGCCGTGCCTGCCCGTGATGGGTATTTCCTCCCCAAAATGCGGGTGGGCGCTGAAGACAGTGGCCTTGGCCGGTGCGCGGCAGAAGCCCCGGTTGCCCTTCTTCCGGTTCACCCCGCATCGCCTGGGGCAGAGCTCACACTGCTCGAAGATGGAGTAGGCCTGCTCGATCCTGCTTGCGAAATCGCCCTTCCTCTCCAGCTTTGCGTACGCAGGCTCCCACGGGATCTCGTCTTCCTCTGCGCGGGCCGGGGGCCCGCCGAGAAAGAGCGCCCCCCCGAACAGGAGAGAGGCCTTGATGAAGTCGCGCCGGCCGATCACTGTCCTGGACCCTCCTGAAGGCGGTGGGCACGAGATGACCTCGGGTGCTCAATCAGGGGCCTTGTGGCCGTTCCACTCACCTGGTTCCTTTTCCAAGACGTTAGCGAGGTGACGTCGATCCACAGGGAACCGTCACAGACAGAATCCATCTGACAGCCATCAGCAGAAAGCCTGGTGGTCTTCGGCCCTGGCCTTCGGGGTTCACCTCGATCCTACGACAGCCGGTCAGATCGTGTCAACACGACCCGACTTGCCCCGGCCGGCGGCCCCACCTAAGATAGCACGCATGAGAGGCCGACTCTTCTTCTCCCTCTTCCTCATCGGGTATGCCGCCGTTGTGGGGCAGGTGCTCTTGATGCGGGAGCTCCTGGTCGTATTCTACGGTAACGAGCTCTCAACGGCAGTCATGCTGGCCAGTTGGCTCGTGTGGACATCCGTGGGCAGTGCGATCCTCGGGAGGGGTGCGGACTCCATAAAGATGAAGCAGAGGGCATTCGCGCTGGTTCAGCTCGCCCTGGCTGTCCTCTTGCCCGCCTCCGTGATGATGGTGAGGTCTTCCAAGCTCCTTTGGGGGATCCCAGTGGGCGAGGTGGCTGGCCCGACGAAGATGCTGGGGATCTCTTTCACGGTCCTGGCACCGTTTTGCCTCTTGTCTGGTCTGCTCTTCGCCCTCGGGTGCGCGCTGCACGGGGAGATCACAGGATCCAGGGAGAGATCCGCAGGGGCCGTGTACATGACCGAGGCGACGGGGTCGGCCGCCGGGGGTCTGGTATTCGCGGCCTTGCTGATCCATCGTCTGGATCACCTCCAGTGCTGCCTCCTCACATCGGCGCTGCTGATCATCTCCTCGGCGGGGCTGTCTGTCGACTTGAAGGACCGGAAGAGGGGATGGCTGTTGCCGATGGGGTCGTGCGCGGTCGTCGCAGGACTCATGGCGCTCCTGGCCATGGATTTGGACAGGTGGGACAAACAGAGCAAGGGGTGGGAGTGGAGAGGGTATAGTCTGGTCGCCTCTGAGCAGACGCCGTACGGGGTCCTGACGGTCGTATCCACGGAGGGGCTGACCAGCTTCTTTGAAAACGGGCTTTGGATGTTCGCGTATCCGGATCCGCGAGCGGCCGAGGAGTCGGTCCACCTGGCACTTCTTCAGCACCCGAACCCGCGAAGCGTCCTCCTCATAGGTGGAGGCGTATCCGGTTGCCTGGCGGAGGTCCTGAAACACCCCTCGGTTCGCGCTTTGGATTACGTGGAGCTGGACCCCAAGGTCATCCATCTGGGAAGGCGGATACTTGGGCATGAGGCGACCTCTGCCCTGGACGATCCCAGGGTCCGTCTCATCCATGAGGACGGCCGGAGATATGTCAGGGCCACCGGCTCGGGCTACGACGTGATCATCGTCAACCTCCCTGATCCCCTCACAGCCCAGCTCAACCGGTTCTATACCGTGGAGTTCTTCCGGGAAGTGAGAAGGGTCATGAACCCTGGAGGTGTATTGGCCACAAGCCTCACTTCATCGGAGAACATCATCGGGCCCACCCTTGCGCAGCTCTTGCGATCACTGCGTGACTCCATGGCCCAGGTCTACAGCGAGGTCCTCACCTTTCCAGGTGCGACGGCCCGGTACTTCGGCTGCAGCGAGGCCGGCATCATGGTCTCGGACCCGAGGGAGCTGGTCAACAGGATGGAAAAGAGGGGGTTGGGTTTGAGATACGTGAGGGACTACTACCTCTCCTTCGATCTCTCCAAGGAGCGGTTGGAGTATCTCGAAGGGATCATGGAAGGGGCCAAGGTAGGCAGGATCAACGAGGATCTGACCCCTTCGTGTTACTTCTACGATTTCATCCATTGGAGCGCCCAGCACGAGCCTTGGCTGCGGGACCTCTTCCTGGCGACGAGGGGCAAGGCGCTGAGATGGATCATGCTGCTGGCGGCTACCTGCGGGGCCTTCTGGGTCTTGCTGACTGCGAGAAGGGCTGGAGAGCACGGACTGAGGCCACGGGTGCTTTATAGCTGCCTGGTCACCGGCTATACCCAGATGACCCTGACAGTGGTCTTCATCCTGGCCTTTCAGATCCTCTACGGTTACGTATATTCCAAGCTCGCCACACTGATCGCCCTCTACATGGTGGGGCTAGTCCTGGGGAGCTCGCACGTGACCTCCAGGATCGAGGGGCTGAGAGACCCCTCCAAGGTGCTCACCTGGATCCAGGGTGGCATGGCGGCCTACACGGTGGGGCTTCTGGCGGTCATCGTCTTCCTGCACAGGATCCCAGCGGCATCTGGGGAACCTGGGATCATGGAATGGGTCCTTCCGTTTCTGAGCTGCGTCGCAGGGTACCTGGGGGGGGCGCATTTCCCCGTGGCCAACGCCACCTGTCTGGAACGTGACCATGAGGTGGGCAAGACGGCGAGCCTGATATACGGACTGGATCTGGGCGGATCCGCCTTGGGGGGGCTCTTCACCGGTGTGCTCTTGATCCCGGTCCTCGGGATCCCGGAGACACTCTGTCTCACGGCCGGCTTGAACCTGATCGCCTTCGCATTGCTGGCATCAGGTTTGGTGCGGGGGCGGCTGGCAGCAGGTGGGCCCCCGAGGAGAAGGGTTCTTTGACACGTCGTGTGTTTTCGGCTATTTTCTGTCCAGACCCCTTCGGCCATGAGTGATCAGGGGGCGGTGGCGTTTCTCGGAGGGGCCTGGCGCAAGCGTCTCGATTGTCGTCATCCAGGGCAGGGGGCAAGGTAGTCCTCGCGACGGGGTGGGGAAGGTCTCGGAGAAGCAGACAGGAGAGGAGATGACCATGAGCAGATTGGGGCTCCTTTTCTCGGCATGCCTTCTCGTCTTGGCCTGCGGGTGCGGTGTGCCCGAGTCGGACTATCAGAAGGCGGTCTCGGAACGCGATGAGCTCAAGGAGAAGGTGGCCAAACTCCAGAGGGATTACGAGGCCCTGAAGGAGAGGACCATCTCGCTCGAGAACGAGAACAAGGCCTTGAAGGAGAGGGCAGACAGGCCGAGGCCAGAGCAGGAGCATGCCCAACGGGCGGCTGAGGCCAAACAGACTCCCAAGAGGACCTTGGCCGAGACGAAGGGCAAGTATTACGAGGTCAAGAAGGGCGACAGCCTGCTGAGCATCTCCCGCCACACAGGCGTCCCGGTAAAGACACTGAGGGAGCTCAACAAGCTCGAGGGGGACAGGCTCCGGGTCGGGCAAAGGCTCCGCTTGGCGCCTTGAGGTCGCAGGCTCTGCCCGGGGGGCTGTCCTTTGCCTCGTTGGATCAGGTGCCGGGGGTCTCGACAGGGTGTGCCGCCCCCCGCGTCAGTCCCATGCTGGGGGCTTGCAGACCTTGCATGGGAGATAGCCTGCGGCGCGCGCCTCCTTGGCCGTCTCGAAAGTGATCAGATTCTCGGCTTTGATCTTCTTGGCCCACTCGCAGTGCGGGAAGTGGTACTTGTCCGAGGCCTTCGAGGCGACGTACTTGTGATCCAGCGCGGCCAAAATGGTGGCGGACATCAACATCGCACACAGGACCGCCAAGAGAAGGGTCTTCTTGGTCAGCATCGCTCCCCCCTCCTTCTGTGAAGTCACCCCTCTCATTCAAGGTCAATCCCCGGGGCCTTGTCAATCCCCCAGGGTGTGGCCCTCGGGGGCCGCAGGGGGGATGGGTGCCGGTGGCGGCTGAGGCGCGGGAGGCCTTGTCCCATACCGAAAAGGGGGGGTGGCGAGAGGCAGGCCATGTATGACAGGGATGGACAGCTCATTAGCTTCCCAGCCGGGACTCGCACCGCCTGTTTCCTTCGCAGGGAGAAGCGTTTCCTGGTGGAAGTGGAGGCAGAGGAAGGGACCTTCTGGGTGCACTGCAACAACTCGGGGAGCATGATGGGGCTCCTCCGTCGTGGGAACGATGTCTTGATATCGCCCGCCAGGGGCCCTGGCAGGAAACTCCCTTACACCCTAGAGCTAGTGAAGGCCAACGGGGTGTGGGTCGGGGTCAACACCCTCATGCCCAACAGGATCCTTCGGGCTGCGTGGCAAGAAGGGCTCATGCCCGAGGTCGTGGGGTACGAGGGCTTCCACCCGGAGGTGGAGATCGCAGGCAGCCGCATCGATGCCGTCTTCAGCGGCCCTGGCCATCGCCTCTGGGTGGAGGCCAAGAACGTCACTCTGGTGGAATTCGACGTGGCCTTCTTCCCGGATGCAGTGACCCAGAGGGGGCAGCGCCATCTGCAGAGGCTGATGGCCTTGGTGGCTGAAGGAGAGAGGAGTGCCTGCTTCTACTTGGTGCAGAGGGCGGATGCACACTGCTTTGCGCCGGCACAGTTCGTGGACCCGGCATATGCCGAGCTGTTCTGGAGGGCCGTGGAGGCTGGGGTCGAGATCTGGCCTTACACGGCCTTAGTGGGGCCCGAGGGGAGCTCCCTGGGCCCCCGTCTCCCCCTGGTCAGGCCTGGGTGAGGGCCTTGACCTCCAGCCCCTCCCCCTCGAGGAGCTCCAAGGCGATGCGGATGGCCCCGGCGATGATGGGCGGGCAGACCTCCGTCGGGAGCTTGGTTGGATCGGCCTCCAGGAGGTCGTCGCAATGGTTCCCGGGATAACCTGAAACCAGCTCCGTGTTGAACCTCTCCTCGAGCTCCTGGATGAGCATGTACATCCGCATTGGATCCAGCCTACCTTGGGCCGCTGAGGCGATGAGGCAGGCAGCGGCGGTGAGGGTCCCGCAGGTGGCGCCCATCAGGCCTTGGGCGCCCACGAGGCCTCCCATGGCGGAAACAACATCCGCCTTTTCCATTCCGAGGTGGCGAAGCCCAACGTCCACCACGATCTGGCTGCAAAGGTTCCCCCGTAGGGAGGACTCCTTGACCTCCCTGGCCAGTTGCTCCGTTTCGGGAACAGGCATGTCCGATCTCCTTTCTCCGTCTCGGATCCGGACTACCTATAGCAACTGGCCCTCAGGCATGTCAAGGGCCGAGGGGCTTGACCAGAGGCCTGAAAACGGGTTGACTAAAAAAAGGCACCCAGGGAGGGGCCGTCACTGGGCCCGGAGCTGGATCCTCTCGGGGACATGCTGGATTGCAGAAGGGCAAGAGGGAATGCATCGTCAACTCAGGCCACACGGAGGTGAGAAGAGATGAAGGAAAGGAGTGGGATCATCACGTTTCAAGGCAATCCGCTCACCCTGCTCGGGGATGAGGTGGAGGTCGGCCGGCCAGCGCCCGATTTCGTGGCCCTGGACACGAACCTGGCCCCGGTGAGCCTCTCCTCCATGGGTGGAAAGATCCGCGTGCTGTGCTCCGTCCCATCACTGGACACCCCGGTCTGCGACATGGAGACGCGTCGTTTCAACCAGGAGGCCTCTGCCTTGGGGCCCGAGGTGGAGATCGTGACCTTGAGCATGGATTTGCCGTTTGCCCAGAGGCGTTGGTGCGCCAGCGCAGGGGTAGATCGAGTCCGAACGCTCTCGGATCACCGCGACGCCGCCTTCGGGACCTCTTATGGTGCCTTGATCAAAGAGCTGAGGCTCCTCACCCGAGCGGTATTTGTGGTGGACCGGAAGGGGATCCTCACCTATGTCCAGTGGGTGAAAGAGATCACACAGGAGCCGGACTATGAGCAGGTCCTGGAGGCCGTCAAGGCCCTGGGGTGAGTCCCGCTTGAGATCCTCCAGGGGACGGTCCTTGCGGGACTTGGCGGGACCGAGGGACTCGGGGAGGACAAGGCAGACGGAGGCATCATGAGCCCTCAGCAGAAGTATCACTGCCCTGGCGCGACTTGCGGTTACATATATGACCCAAAGAGGGGAGACAAGAAGGGCAAGATCCCTCCAGGGACCCCGTTCGATGATCTTCCAGATGACTGGCGGTGCCCCCTGTGCGGGATAGGCAAGGGGTTCTTCAAACCGGTTCAGTAGGATGATAGCTGGGCCGGCATGGGGGCGCCCCCGAAGGTGGCGGCAACGGCCAGGAGAGGTGGCGGGGATCGAGAGATGAGACACACAGGCCAGGGCATACGAGTCAGGTTTCTCGTGGACCCTATCTGCCCGTGGACATTCCGGGCGGCCCAGTGGATTCGGGAGGTAAGGCTGGTTCGGCCCGTTCGGGTGGAATGGGGGCTCCTGTCCTTGGAGTACATCAATCGAGGACAGCCGGACCATCCCATGAGGGAAAGGTTTTCGCAGAACCGATGGGCCATGAGGCTGCTGGCCAAGGCGGCCATGGACCATGGGAACGAGGCCTTGGAACGGCTCTATTTCGAACTGGCGGGGGCTTGCCATGACAGGGGAGAAGACCTGAGTGAGGAGTCCACCCTCCTTGAGGCCGCCACCAGGTCGGGTTGGCCGCGGCAGTGGGTGGAAGGGACCAGGGATGACTCCGGTCTGGACCAAGCCCTTTGGGCCTCGTACGGGTCCCACTGCGCCACAGGGGCGTTCGGGGTGCCGACCCTCTATCTGGAGGGAAGGGATGTACCATACTACGGCCCTGTGATCGATCGGGTCCCGGTGGGCGAGGCGGCCGCCGACCTGTGGGATCACGTCCTGGGCCTGACGCGCCACGACTGCTTCTTCGAGCTCAAACGACCGAGATGAGCCGGGCTCAGAACCAGTGAAGAGAAAGCCAACGGACGGTCTCCGAGAGGTCCAGGCCTTCGGCAAATCGGACCATGTCCGGGATTCGGTCCACCCCGTCCATGGGGATGGAGACCCCGGGTGGGAAGACGGGGGCCAGCCGATGATACCTGGAGCCCAGGATCTGCCTGCATTGATAGTCCGCTATCCCGGCGGTCCCATCCAGCATGAGGTTGACCAGGGGCTTGGCCCACTGGGCATAACCCCAGTCGAGGTCCTGGCCCTCTATGTGGAGGAGGGATGTGCCCGTGCCGAGGGAGAGCAAGACGATGTCCTCGAGGGCCGGCGGGACGGTGCCTCGGCTATCAAGAGCCTGGGCGAGGGCACACATGCTGGGGTTTGTGGCATAGACCCCACCATCGATGTACCCATCCACGGAAGGGAAGTAGGTTGGGGCGGCGCTAGTGTACAGGGCGACCTTCCACGCGAGTTGCTCCCCGTCGCTGTCAGGCCCAGGGAAGTTGTGAAAGAGCTTGGGCTTCCACATCCTGGCGGTCGGCTCAGAGGATTCGTTGTCCAGGTCGTAAGCGGTTACCAATATGCGCCGGTTCAGGTCCGCCAGCCTGGTCTGCCCGAATGTGTCCTGGAGCACAGAACGGAGCTTGGTGTTATCGTACTGCGCCCCCATGAGCCTTCCGAGATCGGTGAGGTCGTCCAGCCAGGAGTCATCGAAGATCTCCTGGCCCCTTGTCTCGTAAATCTCCCTCATCTCTTCAGGGGTCCTTCCGAAGGCTAGCCCCAAGGCGAGGAGTCCCCCCGTCGAGGTCCCTGCCAAGAGCTCCACCCGGTCGAGCCAGCCCGAAAGGGCCGGTTCTCCCTTCAGCCTCTGGAGGATGATGGCGGTGATCACCCCCCGAATCCCACCCCCGTCCATGGAGAGGATCTTGTACGTTGCCACACTCCACCCCCGCTGGGAGATGAACTGAGACAGCGACCGGTGCAGTCATCGGCACCCAGGCCGATCAAAGCACGCTTGCAACGGGAGGATATCCTTTTCTCAGCCGAAGTCAAATGGTCTTTCAGCAAAGACCTCGAGGCAGGCATCCACCACCCGAGGATCGTAAAGGGTGCCACTCCTGGTGGAGATCTCCCTCAGGGCCTCCTCCAGGCTCAGGGAAGGTCGATAAGGCCGGTGGGAGGCCATGGCCTCCACCACGTCCGCCACGGCCAGGACCCTCGCCTCCACGAGTATCTCGTCACCTCTGAGACCGTTGGGATACCCAGAGCCGTCCATCCTCTCATGGTGCTGCAGGACTATCTGCGCGATGGGCCAAGGGAACTCTATCTCCCTCAGGATGGCGTACGCGGCCTGGGAATGGGTCTTTATCAGGCTGAGCTCCAGATCCGACAGGCGGCTTGGCTTGCTGAGGATCTCCGCCGGCAAGGATATCTTGCCCACGTCGTGCACCATACCGGCAAAGCGGATGGCCTCTATCTGGTCCCTGGAAAGGCCCATCCTCTGGGCTATGCAGCGGGCCAGGTTGGTCACCCGGCGCTGGTGGCCGGCGGTGTAAGGGTCCCGCATCTCCACCGCGGCAGAAAGGGTCCGGATGATCCCGCCCAGGGCCATCCGCAGGTTCTCCAGGGACCTCCCGAGCTCCTCCTCCCACGCCTTTCTCTCCGTGATGTCCCTGAAGGTAAGGACGGCCCTGACCGGCTTTCCCTTCTCCTGGACAGCGGTGCACAGGCACTCCACCGGGAATTCGCTCCCGTCCCTCCTGCGGAACACGCTGGTGCGAGGCCCGTGCGGCTCAGTGCCTCGCAAGGCCGCTCGCATCCCGCAGTCGTCATCCGACCCGGGTTCTCCTACGCCACCGGGCCCCAAGACCACTTCCCTCACCCCCATCCCCACCAGGTCCTCCCCCTCGTACCCGAGGGCCCTCAGGGCGGAACTGTTCACGAAGGTGACCCTGGAGTCGGTGTCGACCACCACGACGCCTTCTGCCATGGTGTTGAGGATCGTCTCGAACTGATGGGTGAGCCATCTCAGTCTTTCCTCGGCCCGTCTCCGATCGTTTATGTCCCGCAAGACGCCGAGTATGGCCGGTTTGCCATCCCACACCGTGGTGACAGCGTTCATCTCGAACCAGTCGAATCCTCCATCCTTCTTCAGGCCTCTCAAGACCACGGTGTCCGTGAGGAGATCTCCCCGCAGCCATGCCCGGTACTTGTCTGACAGGGATGCCCTCTCCTCTGGATGCACCAGGCCCAGAAAGGGGATGCTGCACGCCTCTTCCACTGTGTATCCTGTGGCCTCCACTAACCTCCGGTTCGCGAACTTGAGCCTTCCGTCCTGCACGATCACTATGATGTCGTTGGAGGACTCGACGATCTCCTTGTACTTGACCTGTATCTCCCGGAGTTGCCTGGTCCTATTGCCGAACTCCTCCTCCAGTTCGATCAGCTTCTCCCTGAGTCTGTTCTCCAGGAGACCTTCGCGTATCTGCCGCCTGAGGACCGCCCTTCGTACGGAGCGGCTTATCTCTTGGAGATGGACCGGCTTGGGAATGTAATCGAGGGCCCCTTCACTGGCACACTCGCTGAGACTGTCCATATCGGCGAATCCGGTGATCATCAGTACCTGCACGGCCTCGTCGATCTTCCTTATCTCCCTGAGGGCCTCGATGCCGCTCATCACAGGCATCCTGAGGTCCAGGATGGCCACGTCGATGGGCTGTTGAGCGGCTATCTCCACCGCCTCCCTCCCGTTGGAGGCGAAAAACAGCCGGTACCCCTCTTCACGGAGCAGCTCCTTGAGGAGCTCTCTCACCCCAGGGTCATCGTCGGCTATGAGGACGGTGTTCTGAGACATCCCTTCTCACCTGTCAGGGCTCATTATGACACACGAGGGATTTTGCGCAAGCTGCAAGACCCATCGGTCTCCTCTTGCCCCCATGGGAGGGCCTCCAGTGCCTTGGCCTCCTCGCCTCCGCGCTGGTCGATCCCAGCAATGCCGCAAGAGAGGTGGGGAGGATTCTTCTCCTTGCCGGCCGTGAAGGGGTGGGGGGTGGGTCTTTGAACTCCAACGGCGCGAGACTCGGGGAGACGGGGCCCTCTTGGCAAGGCGTGATCGAGGGTTGGCAATGGCCTCCTAGCGGGGCGTTTACGTTGATTGACCGAGCCCTTACAATGATCGGGGGGCGATATGTACCAGTGTGCAGGACAGGGAGCCTCCCCTGGGCTCCTGCACGGTGTGATGGCGGAGACAAAAGGGGAGGCCGTGACCAAGGGCATGGGTCCGATATATGAGAGGGAGAACGTCCTCTTCGCCTGGAGCGGCGGCAAGGATAGCGCCATGGCGCTCCATGAGCTCTTGAAGGGGCAAGGGCATGAGGTGGTCGCGCTCCTGACGACGGTCACAGAAGGGTATGACAGGGTCAGCATGCACGGCGTCAGGAGGGAGCTCCTGAGGGGACAGGCCGATTCCCTGGGCCTGCCCCTGGACGAGATCTCCCTCACGCCGGCCGCGGCCGATGATGAATTCGAGGAGAGGATGAGGGAGAAGCTCGAGCGCTATAGGCAAAGGGGTGTGGTTTCAGTGGCGTTCGGTGACATATTTCTCGAAGACATCAGGAGGTATCGCGAGGGGAACCTCTCCAAGATCGGTATGAAGGGGATCTTCCCGATCTGGCACAGAGACACCGCGGCGCTGGCCAGGGCCTTTGTCAGTCTGGGGTTCAAGGCTGTGGTCACCTGCGTGGACTCCCACGTACTGGACAAGGCCTTCGTGGGCAGGGAGTTCGACGAGCGCTTCCTGCTGGAGCTTCCGGGCACGGTGGATCCATGCGGGGAGAAAGGGGAGTTTCACTCCTTCGTGTACGACGGGCCGATCTTCCGCAGGGAGGTCTCCTTCGTCAAGGGCGATGTGGTGCTCAGGGAAAATCGGTTCTACTTCTGCGATCTGATCCCTCTGCCCAGAGGAGAGGGTCTCATGCCCTGAACCCAGGGTTGGTGTTGCATCGCCGGAAGGAGGGGGTGGTCGTCCTTCGTTTTCTGTCACCTGCCGGCGAGGGGCAAAGAGGGCACGGAGCGACCGACAGGGACCTTGCCAGGGGCCGCCATGGCTGCGTCAGCCCCCACGATCACGACCCCCCCCGAGACCCGGGTCGACTTCGAGACTCCACGCGACAGGTGGCCTCGCCTCTTTGGAAGGTTATGCGAAGGCGCTCACCGCCTCTGAGGCTGGCGGCGTCCCGCACGATCTCCTCGGTGCGGATCCTTCTGGTGATGCTGTAACCGCGGGCCAGGACATTCAAGGGGCTCAACGAGTGGAGGAGGTCCATCTGTTGCCCCAGGGCACGCCTGGTATCTTGGAGTACGGCTGTCATGGACCGATGGAGGCGCTCTGTCCAAGACTCCACCTCCCTTCGCGCCACTTCGGCCTTCCTTCGCGGTTCCTGGCGCAAGAGGAGTTCCCTTTGATGAACGACCCGGTCCATGGCCCTCGCCAATGTGTGTCCCATGCTGGCCACGAGACGGCCATAGAGGTCATCCAGGAGGAGCCTCCGCTCTGCCAAGCGTCTTCTCGGGTCCCTGAGCCTCTGCCCCCAGGCCTCTGCCTCCTGCCTGCGGGCCTGGAGCACACGGAGCATGGCTTGCACGAGGCCTCCCCGGAGCCCTGACAGGTCCTCCTCCAGATCCCTCCGCAGAGGGACAATGATCTCTGCGGCCGCCGAGGGGGTGGGCGCCCTCAAGTCCGCCACGAAATCGGCGATGGTGAAGTCCACCTCGTGTCCCACAGCGCTCACCACCGGGACCCTGGATCGGGCGATGGCCCTGGCCACTTGCTCCTCGTTGAAGGCCCAGAGGTCCTCCATGGAGCCGCCTCCTCGTGCAACCACGATGAGGTCTAGGCCCGGGACCTGGTTGAGGTCCTCAAGCCCGTTGGCGATCTCGTCGGCGGCGCCCTCCCCCTGGACGCGCACCGGACGGATCAAGAGATGGAGGTTCGGGAAACGGCGGCCGAGTATTTGGAGCATGTCTCGTATCACGGCCCCTGTCGGAGATGTCACGATCCCGATCTTCCTGGGGAGGAAGGGGAGGGGCCTCTTCCTGTCGCGATCGAACAGGCCCTCTGCCTCCAGCCGAGCCTTGAGCTGCTCGAAGGCCATCTGAAGCGCACCCAGGCCCCTCGGCTCCATGAAATCCACGTAGAGCTGATACTCTCCACGTGCCTCGTACACGCCTATCCTGCCCAGGCACAGCACGTGCATGCCGTCTTGCGGCTCGAAGGCCAGGTTCCTGACCTGGGAGCGAAACATCACGGCGCGGATCTGGCTGTTCTCGTCTTTGAGGGTCAGGTAGAGGTGACCGGAGCTGTGGAGATGGCGGTTGGAGATCTCCCCTTCCACCCATACGTGCTGGAAACCGCGCTCCAGGACCCCTTTGATCTCGAGGGTCAGCTCGGAGACCGTGAAGACCTTCTGAGGGCAATACGAAGCGATCCGCTCCAAGATCCAGCCTCCTGAGGCGCGAGGACGATAAACAAGAGTAAACCATCTGCCCCCTTCCCTCAAGATTGACAGGCCAGCAAGGACTCTGGTAGCTTGAGCGACATGGCCACTCTGAGCCCAGCAGAGCACATCGGGGTTTCCCCTCCATGATCATCCGAAGGCTCCTCATCGTGACCCCCTTGGCGGTGCTAGTCTTCCTGTTCCAATCCTATTTCTGGGTGCCCACTTACGAGGAACAGACCAGAGGAAACCCTCATCGATTGAAGGAGTTCATCGTCGGCTCCATTGGGGATGCCAGCATCCTGAACCCCATATTGGCTGCGGACAGTGCCAGCAGTGACATCGTCGGGATGGTCTTCGAGGGTCTCTTGGACCGCGACGAGGAACTACGGTTCAGGGGGAGGGTGGCGACCCACTGGGAGGTCACGGAGGAGGCCTACTTCCGTCTCTACGCCCCACCCCGGGGACAGGGCCGTGGGGGGCTTTCCCCCGAGGAGACGGTGGAGTGGCTGGCCGAGCGGTTACTCAGGTGGGAGGGAGTGACAGCGGTGGATCTCGTGCGCGACCCCCCAGGGAGCATGCTGGTCCATGTCTCGCTGGAGGGCAAGGCCAAGCCTTCACAGGTGGAAGTCCAGATCCATCCCCCCCCACGCGTACGCATCACCCTGAAGGAGGTGGATCAGGACTTCTTCAAGAAGCTGGAGCCGCTGCTGGGCGAGGGGTATTTCCATGCCTTCCGTCCAGAGGATCACTGCCGATTCCCGCCTGAGGTCCCACCCTGGGAGCGCAGGAGGATAGCCCAGGAGGTCATGCCCGCGGTGGAGCACAACCCAGTGGTCCTGTTCCATCTGAGGGAAGGGGTGAGGTTCCACGACGGCCACCCGGTGACATCCAAGGACGTGGTATTCACCTACCGTGCGATCATGGAGCCCAGGAACCTCTCCCCAAGGATCCCGGACTTCGAGCCCGTCTTGAAGGTGGAGGCCCCGGATCCCCTCACAGTGCGGGTGGTCTACAAGCGCCTTTACTCCCCCGCCCTGGGGACTTGGGCCATGGGGATTTTGCCAGAGCACCTCCTCAACGACGAGGCCCTGCGGCAGGAGGCCCAACGCAAAGGCCTGGAACCTGAATCCTTCACCCTGAGGCAGAGCGACTTCAACCGAAGGCCCGTGGGCTGTGGCCCCTTCAGGTTCGTCTCCTGGAGGAGCGATCAGGAGATCCTGCTGGAGAGGTTCGAGGACTACTGGGAAGGTCCCCCGAACTACGAAAGATATGCCTATCGCGTGATACCGGATCTCCTGACGCAGGAGATGGAGTTCTACGCTGGCACCCTGGACTCCTACGCGGTCCAGCCGCACCAGGTCGACAGGCTCAAGGATGACCCGAGGTTTCAGGCCTTCTCGGGGATCGCGTTCGGTTACACCTACATCGGTTACAACCTGAGGCGCGAGCCGTTCAAGGACGTGCGCGTCCGAAAGGCCCTGGGTATGGCCATCGACGTGGACAAGATCATCCGGTACGTCCTCCACGGCCAGGGGGAGAGGATTACCGGTCCGTTTCCCAAACAGACCGATTTCTACGATCATTCCATCGAGCCGTTGCCCTACGACCCTCAGGGGGCCCTGAGTCTCTTGGAAGAGGCCGGTTGGCGGCGCGATGCCACGGGTCGGCTGGTCAAGGACGGGCTCCCCATGCGCTTCACGCTCATCACCAACAGCGGTAACGACCTGCGCAAGGCGATCCTGGCCATTGCCCAGGACGCCTGGAGGCAGTTGGGCATAGAGGTGCGCACCGATGTGGTGGAGTGGGCGGTATTCATCAACGAGCGCATCGACAAACATGACTTCGACGCCGTGGTGCTTGGATGGAGCATGGGCATCGATCCGGACCTGTACCAGATCTGGCACTCCAGTCAGACAGGGCACTATCAGCTCAATTTCGTGGCCTTCCAGGACCAGGAGGCCGATGACCTCATCATCAGGATCAGGCAAGAATACAACCAGGAGCGCCAAGTGGCGCTATGTCATCGTCTCCACCAGATCATAGCCAGGGAGCAGCCCTATACGTTCTTGTACGTCAACAAGTGGACCGCTGTGCTGGACAAACGCATCGTGATCAGAGAAACGGACGAGCAGGGGCAGGTCGTGTACAAGAGGATCACACCCACCAAGACTGGCATCTACACCTTCCACTTCAACCGCTGGGTGAAGTTACCCCATGCGCCGGAATTCAGTGCCGGGGGGTGAGAATGCTATCCTTCCTAGTCAGGAACATCCTGCAGAGGGCGGTGACCCTGTTCTTCATCTCCGTCATATCCTTCCTCATCATCCATATGGCCCCAGGGGAACCCAGCCAGGTTGACCCCATGAACCCGAAGTTCACACCAGAGATCGTGGAGAGGTTCCGCAAGGCCTTCCACCTGGATGAACCGCTGCACGTCCAGTACCTGCTCTTCTACAAGGATCTCCTGAGAGGGACCACGGTGTCATGGAAGGACAACAGGCCGGTCCTTGGGAAGATCTGGGAGAGGTTTCTCAATAGCCTCCCGCTCTTCGTCCTGGGGACCCTCATAGTCTGGACCCTCTCCTTCCCCACCGGCATCCAGGCCGCCATAAAGAGGGGCAGCCTCTACGACCGCATGACCACGTTCGTTTCCTACCTGCTCATATCCATACCAGGGTTCTTCTTCGCGTATCTGCTGATCATCGCCGTCGTGAGTCTCCTCCATGTCCCGGTGATCGGCATGGAGACCTTCGGTCTTTCGGGGGCGAATTGGGCAGGGCGTTTGATGGATCGTGTATGGCACATGGTGATCCCGTCGCTCCTCGGCGCCACCGTTGGGATCGCCGAGCTGTCCAGATACGTACGAAGCCAGATGCTGGAGGTAGAGGGGCAAGACTACGTTCGGACGGCCATGGCGAAAGGCCTGCCCGTGGAATCGGTCCATTACAAACACGCCCTGGCCAACGCCCTGCTCCCCTTCGTGACGATGTTCGGGCTCATGATCCCTGGGCTCGTGGGAGGCTCGGTGATCATCGAGTCCATATTCTCCTGGCCAGGTATGGGCAGGATGGCCTACGAGGCGATACTGGCCAGGGACTACCCGGTGATCCTCACCGTGAACTTCGTGTCAGCGGTGCTGGTCCTTCTCGGGACCTTCGTGTCGGACCTCCTCTACATGCTGGTGGATCCAAGGATCAGGCTATGAGCGAGTGGCCTCGTGCGGCAGGTGATGTGGAGGCTCGGAGATCTGGCACGCAGCAGGGTCCGTGGGGCGAGTTCTGGCGAAGCTTTGGCAGAAACCGCCTGGCCACTGCGGGGATGGTCATCTTCCTCTGTTTTCTCATATTGGCGGTGGCGGGGGTTGGCCTCACCACGAGGTTGTTCCCGGTGGGAGATGGGCCAGTGCTGGATCCGGCCATGGTCCGTCTCCCGGAGAAGCTAAGGCCCCCCTTGTCGAGGCCCAACCTGGAGGTGTTGCGACCTGGGGAGGCCCCGCCATTGGGGATCTATCTGTTGGGGACAGACGAACTGGGTCGTGACGTCTTCGCCAGGATGATGCAGGGGGCATGGGTCTCCCTCAGTGTGGGGTTCGTCGCGGTGGGCATAGCAGTGGCCGTGGGGATCGTCCTGGGCGGGATTTCAGGCTACTACGGGCAGACCCCGGTACTCCTCGGAGAGAGCCTGGCCATCCTGACACTGGGGGGAGGGGCCCTGATGGGGGGCATGGGTCGAGTTGGATTGGGCTTGGCCATGGCCAGTGTCGGCATCCTGTTGGCGGCGCTGGCCGTGAGGGCCAGGAAGATGAGATCTCGCAATGGGGGGGGGATCTGCTCCAAGATCCTTCTCGCCCCGTTGATGACCGTCGACACGCTCATCATGCGGGTGGTGGACATCATGCTTTGCTTTCCGAGCTTTTTCCTGATACTGACCGTGGTGGCACTGCTTCCTCCGAGCATATACAACATCATGGTGGTCATAGGGCTCACCGGATGGATGGGCACCGCCAGATTCGTTCGTGCGGAGTTCCTTGCCCTGCGTGAGCAGGACTTCGTGGCAGCGGTGAAGGCCCTGGGGGTTTCGGATGCACGCATCATCTTCCGGCACCTGGTCCCCAATGCCATAGCCCCTGTGCTGGTGTCGGCCACACTGGGGATCGCCGGGGCCATCATGACCGAGGCCGGGCTGAGTTTCCTCGGCTTCGGGGTCCCGCCGCCCCATGCCACCTGGGGGAATATCCTGTCGGACGGGAGGCGGTTTCTCTTCGACGCCCCCTGGCTCACCCTCATACCAGGGATGGCGGTCCTGATAGTGGTCCTGGCCTTCAATCTCTTCGGGGAAGGCCTTCGCGAGCTCCTCAATCCAAGGATGAGGGAGCGGCGCCTATAGCCAGAGGACGAGACGTGAGAGAGGGAGAGGCCTCCAGGCCTTTGCTGGAGATAGAAGGGCTGAAGGTGAGCTTCAAGACAGGGGAGACCGATGTCTTGGCCTTGGCAGGGGTGAGCCTCAGGGTGGGGTGTGGCGAGGTGGTGTGCCTTGTGGGTGAGTCTGGGTGCGGCAAGACCCTGACGGCATTGGCGGTGCTTGGAATCCTACCGTCGCCTCCGGCATATGTGGAGGATGGGCGCATCCTCTTTCAGGGCAAAGACCTCTTGGGCTTGCCCGAAAAGGAATTGCAGCGCATCAGGGGCAAGGAGATCTCCATGATCTTCCAGGAGCCCATGACATCGCTCAACCCGGTGTTCACGGTGGGGCATCAGATAGAGGAGACCATCAGGGTGCATGAGGGGGTCTCGCGGGCCGAGGCGCGGCGCAGGACCATTGGACTCCTCCGCGACGTGGGGATCCAGGCCCCGGAGGAGAGGAGGGACGACTATCCCCACCAGCTCAGCGGGGGACAGAGGCAGAGGGTCATGATCGCCATGGCCTTGGCCTGCAACCCCAGATTGGTGATCGCCGACGAGCCCACCACGGCCTTGGACGTGACCATCCAAGCCCAGATCCTTCGCCTGTTCAAGGAGCTCCAGCGGCTCTATGGGATGTCCCTCCTCTACATCACCCACGATCTGGGGGTGGTGGCCCAGTTGGCCCATCGGATTTACGTGATGTACACGGGTCTCATCGTGGAAGAGGCCAGCGCCAGGGAGCTCTTCAGGTCGCCCCGACATCCTTACACCCAGGGGCTGCTCGCCTCGCTGCCCGCCAAGGCGAGGAGAGGGGAGAGGCTTCACACCATCTCCGGGAATGTCCCTGACCCGGCCCATCGCCCCGAGGGCTGTCCCTTTCATCCCAGGTGTCCTCAGGTCACGCGGCGATGCAGCCAGGAATTCCCAGAGATGTGCTCTTTTGGGACGGACCACAAGGCCCGTTGTCCGGTGACCCACGGGAGCTGGGAGGCTGAGGGCCTTCGGAGGCCCTAGGGGGGAGCGAAGGTGACGACCTCAGAGGGGAAATGGGCCCAGACAAAGGTCGTGGATGACCCGAGAGGCCCTGTCCCTGTCGTGGAGGTGCAGGGGCTCGTCAAGAGATTCCCCATCAGGAGGGGACTCCTGCAAAGGACGGTGGGTTTCATCCACGCGGTGGACGGGGTCGATCTCAGGATTCCTCAAGGGAGCAGCGTGGGCTTGGTGGGGGAAAGCGGATGCGGCAAGTCCACGGTGGGGCGGCTCATACTGAGGCTTCTGGAGCCGGACGGCGGCAGGATCTTGCTACACGGTGAGGATATCACACGTCTGAGCCCGAGGCAGATGCTCGCTCACAGACGGCAGATGCAGATCGTGTTTCAGGACCCATACGGCTCCCTGAATCCGAGGATGACGGTGGGGCAGAGCGTGGAGGAGGGGCTTCGGGCCATCGGTGTTCATGACCGCAACGAGAGGCGCCGTCGAGTGAGCGGCCTTCTGGAACGGGTGGGGCTTGCAAGCCATATGGCAAATCGGTACCCCCACGAGTTCAGCGGGGGTCAGCGGCAGCGCATCGGCATCGCCAGGGCCTTGGCGGTGGAACCCTCCCTGGTCGTATGCGATGAGCCGGTGTCGGCCCTGGACGTATCGGTGCAGTCCCAGATCGTGAATCTTCTCAAGGAGCTCCAGGAGGATCTCGGTTTGAGCTACCTTTTCATTTCTCATGACCTCAACCTGGTGCAGTACTTCAGCGACGATGTGGCCGTGATGTATGGAGGACAGATCATGGAGTACGCCCCGGCTGAGGAACTGCAGCGCAGGCCTTATCATCCTTATTCCCAGGGACTCGTGGCCGCCATTCCAGTGCCTGACCCGGAGGCCAAGGGCGAGCTGCCGCTGCTCAAGGGGGAGATCGTGGCGGCCCTCGATCCCCCACCTGGCTGTCGTTTCCAGGGGCGCTGCCCGCTGGTGGAGGACCGTTGCCGGGTCGGTACGATCCCCTACTATCCCATGAATTCACACCTGGTCAGGTGCTGGAAGGTGGCAGGGGCCTGAAGGCCCATTGCCACTCGGCGACGGGGCCCCCCGGGGCCTTGGATAATCGCACAAGGCGTGGTGGCGGCCAGGAGTCGAGCAGCAGCCGCTGCGCACGACCGGCCTTGGCGGGATACCGGGAGGCACCCTCGCGTGATCTCACCTCACGGTCTTTCCGATCACGTACCATTCCTCTGCGGCGTCCTCTGTGGTGTCCACCAGCAGATGGACGAGCTTCAACGAGGGGAATTGGCGCTTGAGGTCCTCTAGGTCCACGGGCTCGAATCTCTTCAGGTTGTTGAAGTAGGCCTGTTCCGTGATGGCATTGGACTCGTAATCCTCCCTGGTCCGCCTGGCGATCCTCCTGAGGGAGACCTCCTGGGGGCACTGGGTCTGCTGTATCACGAAGGTCATACCGTGCCTGGCAGCCACCTCCGCGGCCCTCCGCCTCAAGGACTGGCTCACGAAGGTGGCGTCCAGGATCACGCTCTCCCCCTTGGACGCCAGCTCGTCCGCCATCTGGAACATCACATCATAGACCTGCCTCCTCTTGTCCATGTTGGAGGCCACCTTCTCGTCGAATACGTCCTCCCCCTTCCAGACTTCCAGGCGGATCAGGTCCGTCCTGAGCATCTTGTAACCCTTCATCCGGGCGACCACCTCGGTGGTCTCCGTCTTCCAGGAGGCCGGAAGCCCGCAGGCGATGAGAAGGGTCCTCGGCCCAAGCTCTCTCTCCACGAAGGCCACAAACGGTTCTCGCATATTTCAACTCCTTTCCCGGACAGTAGTTGGTCGGAAGGCCTTGTTCCTTCCAGTCCCCGATCCCTAACCCTCCCCGATGTACTCCATGGCCAGTCCGAAATAATCCCTTGCCCTGTGGAGGGCCTCCTCCTTGTCCCTGGGGGATATCCGATCGTCGTCGAGCTGGAAGCTGTTCACCTTTCCCCTCACATACGCCCTGTAGACCTTGTAGAATCGGAGTAGGAGATCCTGCCCGCTTTCACATGCCAACCCCTGGTAGTGATCCCAGAGGATCCTGGCCAGATCCTTTGCACCGTGGAACTCCAGGTCCATGAGGAGGAAGGCGATGTCGGAGAGGGTATCGGAATACCTGAACCGGTCGTTGAACTCTATGCAGTCGAAGATGACAATCGGATCGGTCATGCAGATGTGCTCCATGTGCAGGTCGCCATGGCAGTCCCTTATCCTCTTTGAGGAGACCCTCTCGAGGAATAGCCCCCTGTTGGAGTCATAGAATCGATCCGTCCACCTCCTCAAGGCGTCGAATTGTCGTTGATGGATGGTCCTGCCAACATATGCCCTGGTCTGTTCGAAGTTCTCGTCGGTGTTTACCCGGAAACTCTCCGGCTCTCCGAAGCGGTCGATCTCGGGGGAGTTCTCGGCCTCGCGGTGGAACCTAGCCAGGACAGCCGCTATGGAGCTAAGCCCTCTTTCCTCCAGGGCCCCCCTTCGGAGGAGTGCCTTCATGAGCATTTCCTCGGGTATCCTCCTCATCTTCACGGCGTATTCCAAGGCCTCCTCGGGAGGGCCTCCAATCCTGTATCTCTTGCCGTCGTGGGTTATGGGCTCTACCCCCAGGTACACCCCGCTGGAGAGACGACTGTTGAGGGAGACCTCGCGTTCGCAGTAGTAGCGCCTTTTCTCCAGGGTGGTGAAGTCGAGGAAACCGAAGTCCACGGGCTTCTTCACCTTGTACACGAATTCATCGGTGACGAAGATGAGCGAGATGTGGGTCTGGATGAGGCGCACCGTTGAGGTCCTCTCCGGTATGGAACCAGGGTCCAGGAGATCTTCGATCAAAGAGGGCATCGTATGCCTCTCGCAAGGGCGACTTCGCATCCTAAAGATCAACTTTACAACGCCGTCGTGGGAGTGTGAATAGCATGGTCAGGCACATGGTCGAAAGCCAGCCCCGACGATCACCCTGATGGCCCTCGGGAGCACGTGCAACTCCACGGGCAGGGTCCCAAGGGGTTCGCCGTCCACGTCGAGCCACACCTCGTCGTGTGACTTTGCGACGACTCTCTTTGCCTGGAAGAGCTCCACCTTGGGATGGGTGAGGTGGGTCCCCCTGTATATCTTCCCCAATTGGGGAAGGAGCTCACGGAGCCGCATATCCCGAACCAGCACTATGCTGAAGGCCCCATCGTCGACCCGAGCCGTAGGGGCTACCCACATCCCGCCTCCGAAGTATTGCCCGTTGGCCACGGCGGTGAGGATGACTTCATGCTCGGTCCATGGTCCGCTGTCCAAGGACAGGCTGATGTGTTTTCCCTCGAATGCCATCAAGGTGATCACGGTGGCCCACAGAAAGGAGATGAATCCACCCAAGGCCTTGCTTGTTCGGTTGACCCGAAGATCCACCTCGCCCCCTATGCCGAGGCTGGCCACGTTGAGAAATGCTCGTTGCCGTTCGATCCCAGCCGGGTCTCGATAACGGATCCAACCCGCGTCCATCTGTGCCACCCTCTCCTGGGCGAGACAGGCAATGGCCTGCGCTGGCCTCTTGGGGATCCCCAGCGACTTGACGAGATCTCCGCCCGTACCCCTGGAAAGGATGCCCATGACCGCTTCCGGGTACAGTGGGCCCTGCGGGCCGAGGAAGGCGTTGGCCACCTCTTGGTGCGTGCCGTCGCCGCCCACGCTCAGGACATGTGTGCAGCCAGACCGGAGGACCTTGTTGCGTGCCCAGGCCCCTCGGTCATCTCCCATGTGATCTGCCCGAGCTGGGCCTCCATGAGCCTCAGGAGCTGAGGCCACTCCTTGCGAGTGCGGCCGTTGGCGGATGCAGGATTCACTATGGCGTGTATCCGTCTGGCGTTCACCGGGGCCTCCTCACGGGCAAAGGGATCTTGCCAGGGCCGTGACCAGGTCCATGACCTCCCCCTGGGGCCGGGCCTCTCTGAGCATCTTCGTGCACCATGGGCAGGCGCTGACGACCACCGCGGGTGAGGCAGAGGTGGCGCCGGCCAGTCGCCTCCTGGCGATGGCCTTGGCCTCCTCAGGAAAGGAAAAGGGAAGCCCTCCGCCTCCTCCGCAACAGCCCGCCTCTTTTCCACTTTGCCGGAACTCCTGGAGCACACCCGGAGGGAGGCTCCCTCGCAACAGGTCTCGCGGCGGGTGGAATACCCCCATGTACCTCCCCAGGTAGCATGGGTCGTGATAGAGGACCGCATCCGCGATGGCCCACGCGGCTGGTTTCACGCGCTCCAGGAATCTCCAGAGGAACTCGGTGACGTGTTCCACCCTGTTGGCCAGGGAGGAATCCAGCCACCCATAACGCGACTTGAGGATGTAGTAACAGTGCGGGCAGAGGGTCAGGATCCTCTTGGCGGAGGCCAGCCTGGGCACGAGGGCAATCGCTGCCCTGCGAAAGCCCTCCTGATCCCCCAGGTCCAGACAGATCCCGCCGCAACACATGGGGTCAGGGGGAAGGAATCCCACCGTGTCTATCCGCAGGAGTTCCAGGACCGCCACCAGTCCTTCCAGGACCCCAGGGTCAGCCTCGAGTGTTGCACAACCCGGAAATACCAAGACCTGCGCCTCGGGTTGCACCCACCGGGGAGGGACCTTCTGGTAGAAGACATCGGCCAGGTTCCCACCGAAGGGGTTCCCCCATGTGTGGACCGAACGTATGGCCTCCTGCGCCCCATCCGGGGCCACTCCTGAGGCGAAGGCCAACGCCCTGGCCCTCTCGATGGGGGGATAGACCTGGATCTCGTGATCGCAGAAGCTGCGGCTGAGCATGCACCCCGTGCACCGGTACAGGACATCTGCCACATCCCGATCCAGAGACAGCCCTCCATTTAGGAGCTGCCAAAGGAGGGTCGCCTTGCCCGTGGGGTGGATGGCCTCGCTTGGGCGCACCAGGGCCGTGGGACACGCGAAGCGGCACATCTTGGGACAATAGGCGCAATAGGCGATCTGGCGTTTCAGATCCGCGAGATCCATGGCCTCCAGGACATGTCCGCCCTTCATCGCATCAACTCGCACGAGGGGCGATCATGGTGCACCACCGAGGACACGGCGCGTGAGTGATGCTCCGTGGCCGACTCCATTGGCTTTGCCTGGCCCCGGCTCACGTTCAAAGTCCCATGTTCCCGGGATTCAGGATCCCGCTGGGGTCCAAGACCCGCTTGATTGCCCTCATGACCTCCAGCCCCTCCCCATGCTCCAGGCCCATCCATGGCGCCTTGAGCCTCCCAACCCCATGGTGATGGCTGATGGTCCCTCCCGCATGGACACAGGTTTCCATGGCCTTGCGCCACACCTCGTCGTAGGCTTGCAGCTCTCTCCCCAAGGCCTTGCCTACCACGGTGAAGTAGACCGAGGCCCCTTGCGGATACACGTGGGAGAAGTGCGCCATGACCAGGGCCAAGGGGGCCAGCGCTTCCCTCATGGAGCAGTAGAGGGTCTCCAGGCGGTCCCACGTGGCCGCCACCTCGATGGTATCCAGGAACGTCCCTTCCTGTGACAGTATGGGGCTTTGCTGGTATGAGATGCTGTACCTGTGCTGCCACCAATGCTCGGCAGGGCCCGGCCCGAGGTCCTTGCCTCCCCCTTTTTCCAGTATCTCTTTGGCCAGGTCGGCCTCCGCCTGGATCAGGCGTGGATGCCCTTCGAACCTGAGGAGGAGGAGGCAGCCGCTGACCTCCAAGCCTTGGGACTTGAGGGCGATGCCGGTGTCGAGCTCGTCGTAGAGCCTCACCACAGCGGGCCTCAAACCGGCTTGGATGATACGGCGAGTCGCGTCCAGACCGGCGGAGATACGGTCCCACACAAAGGCCATGGAAAGGTGAGCCTCCGGCAGCGGGTTCACGGCCAGGGTGGCCTCGGTGATGACGGCCAAGGTCCCTTCTGAGCCGAGGAGGAGTTGAACGAGATTGGGGCCTGTCGCCGAGCGAGGCGCTCTGCCCGTGCGGATCACCCTTCCGTCGGGGAGCACCGCCTTCACCCCTATGACCATGTCCTCGATCTTGCCGTATCGCGATGATAACTGGCCGGCCGAGCGCGTGGCCAGCCATCCACCTGCTGTGGAGCAATACAGGGAGGATGGGAAATGACCCAGGGTGAGCCCCTTGGCCTGAAGCGCCTCCTCCAGGTGCTGTCCAAGGATCCCGGTCTGGCAGGTCACCGTCAGGGAGATGGGGTCCACGGAGAGGATCCGTTCCATCCGCTTGGTGTCCAGGACGATCCCTCCCTCGGCAGGGAGGGCCGCCCCGCATACCCCGCTTCCACCTCCCCAAGGGGTCACAGGGACCCTTGCCTGCTGCGCCCAGCTCAGAAGGGCGGATATCTCCTCTGTGGTCTCCGGCCAGACCACGAAGGCAGGTTGCGGGTGAACGGTCCCGGAACGCGCCTCCAGGAGGAGCCGCGGCCAAAGGTCCCGGCTGTAGGCCAGGCGATCCGTTGAGGTCCACGAGACGCGCCCCTCCCCGAATATCTCCAGGAGCTTGTTCAGGATGCTCTTGCCGGTCAGGGATGTCTCCTTTCCTTGACGATCTACAGGGCCCACACGGCTCTATACCGCGCCGATACCATCAAGTCAACACCCCGCGGCCGATTCTATTGGTCTTGACACCCGTGGCACTTTCGTTATATTTAGCGAGGTCCAAGACGAGGTTGTGGCCTTTCGACAGCGAGAGGCCGGATCCCACTGAGGAGTGAGGCCATGGCCCAGGAGGCAAAGGAGATCCCCAAAGCCAGGTTCCAGGCAGCTGTCAAGAGCATAAACTGCGATTTGGTGAAGGACATCGTCTCCATCATGGTGAGCAATGACTGGTCAGCCAAGTGCACCTGGTACAACCGATATAAGGGACCCAACGCGATCCCGCTGAGAGGGCGTAAGCAGAAGAAGCTCATCAGGCCGAAGATAGAGGCATGTAAGGGCCCGGATTGCCATTACGTTACAGGATATCGTGACCAGTTGATGGAAGAGGAAAGGGCCAAGGCGAGTTAGCCGCGAGGGCCCGTCTTTGGCCTCCGTGATGCCCCGCAGGCCGGCGCTGTTCCCGCTGTCGGGGTTCATGACGCAACAGTCCGGGCCACCGGGCCGCCTTGTGCTTGGGCGGACATCCCGGTGGCCTCTCCTCCAGTAACCCTCCTCATGTGAGACCCGCCCTGGAGAGGCCCCTGCCTTCGGCCTGAGGGGCAGGTCCACGGTCAGGCTCAGTCCTGCCGCGATCTGAAGAGTTCCCAGGTTTCGCTCCGTCGTGACATGCCATGCAAGGGGGCGCCTCTCGTGCCCGGTCGTGGCAGGAGGCCCCCTTCGTCCGCACATGCCCACTCATGGGGGACCCTTCGACCGCGGATAAGGGGTCCTGCCAACCGGGCCGCAGCCAGGGATGAGGAGGGGCATTTCGATTTCAGAGGTATCGCTGTATTTGTGATAGGATAGGCGATGAAGGACACGATCGGCCGGTGGCCTGGATCGAAGATGAAGGGGATCCTGCTCAAGGTCCAAGAGACCATTAGACAGCACGAACTAATGGAACCTGGGGGGCGTATCCTGGTGGCGGTGTCAGGAGGACCCGACTCGGTGGCGCTTCTCCACATCCTCTTGGATCTTCGGCCCGGCTGGGGGTGGGAGATCGCGGCCGCCCATCTGCATCACGGGCTTCGTGGGGGTGAGGCCGATGCGGATTTGGCCTTCACGGCTCAGATGGTGGAGGGCCTTGGGATCCCGTTCTTCCATCGGGTCCTCCCCCCCGGGGGGCTGATGGAGGCGGGGGGGTCCCTCCAAGAGGCCGCCAGGGTGGCCCGTTACGCATTCCTCGAGGAGACGCTCCACGAGTGGGGAGGGCAAAGGATAGCGGTGGGACACCAGGCCGATGACCAGGCGGAGACCGTTGTCTCGGCACTCCTTCGCGGGGCAGGCACTCGGGGGCTGAGGGGGATGCCTTATCGGAGAGGTGCGGTGGTGAGACCCATTCTGGACATCACCCGCCAAGAGATACTCGACTACCTGGCGGAACGATCCATCCCTTTTCGGCAGGACCCCTCCAATGAGGAGATGTCTTACAAGAGGAACTGGATCCGCCATGAACTGATCCCCTCCATGTCTCGGTTCAACCAAGGGGTCGCGGGCCTTCTCCGGCAGACGGCTCGGATCTGCATGGATGAAGACGATCTCCTGCAGGCCCAAGCGGAAAAGGTGTGGAACGAAACGATCCTCTTGCGGGAGGGGGTTGTGGAGATCCCGGCCGAGCGATACCGGCAGGAGCACAGGGCCATACGCCGTCGCATCCTCGTCAAGGCCTATGAGGTGGTCAGGGGTGATGCCAAGGGGCTGGCCTTCAGGCACGTGGAGGCCATGGACCGTCTGGCCTTGGATCGTGGAAGGGAGAGGTGGCTCCACCTGCCAGGGGGGGTGCGACTGGTGGTGGGTGGTGGGCGTGTCGTCCTTGGCCCCGCAGAGGCCATGAGGCCCAGGAGTCTTCTTCACCGCGTGGTCTTCCCAGGGGAGACCAGGGTGCCGGAGGCAGGCCTCCGCATACGGTGGGATGTAGTGGATGGCCGAACCGGAAGGACTGCGCCAGTTCGAGGTGAGTCTGTCCATATGGATCTGGATGCAATACAAGGGGGGCTCCTCCTGCGGGGACCTAGGGCCGGAGACAGATTGAGGCCTGTGGGCCTCGGTGGGACCAAGAAGGTCCATGACATACTGGTGGACAGCAAGGTCCCCAGACGCCTGAGGTGGAGGGTCCCACTGCTGGTGGACGATGCAGGGGTTGTGTGGGTGGTGGGACATGAGCTCGACCAGCGGGTGCGGCCCCACCGTGAGACGCGTAGGATCCTGGTGGGTGCCGTGATCCATGAAGACGAGGCGGAAACCGGATAGGATCCATGGCGGGTATTTCGGGCGAAGAGGCGGCCCGCAGGTGGAAGTCGGGGAAGGGGGCCGATTAGGGGCGCCCTTGGGGGCGGCGGTTCGCTTCCTCGATCTCCTGGGATCGGGGCGTATGGAATTGACCTGCATGATGTGATATAAACGAACCATTGGGACTAGGGGGTCCGATGGAACCCAGAGGGGTGAACCCGTACCAGAACTTCTACAAGAACCTCGCCCTGTGGCTCGTGGTGGGGCTCATAGTGGTGCTGTTGTTCAACCTCTGGAACCAGCCGCGCAGGGCCGAGAGGGAGCTCAGTTTCAGCGAGTTCTACTATGCCGTTGAGAGCGGCAAGGTCGATCACGTCACCATCCAGGGCCAGCATATCACCGGGAGGCTTGCCGATCACACCGAGTTCCGGACTTACGCGCCCAATGATCCACAGCTCATCCCCACCCTGAGGCAAAAGGGGATCGGCATCTCGGCGAGACCCGAGGCCGAGAACCCTTGGTACATGACCGTGCTCATCTCCTGGTTCCCCATGATCTTGCTCATAGGGGTTTGGATCTTCTTCATGCGGCAGATGCAGGCCGGTGGAGGCAAGGCCCTTTCCTTCGGCAAGAGCAGGGCGAAGCTCATGACCGGCACACAGCACAAGGTGACCTTTGCGGACGTGGCCGGCATAGACGAGGCAAAGGAAGAGCTCCAGGAGATCATCGAGTTCCTGAAGAACCCGAAGAAGTTCACCAAGCTCGGGGGGAGGATACCCAAGGGGGTCTTGCTGGTGGGGGCCCCTGGGACGGGCAAGACCTTGCTGGCCCGGGCCATCGCGGGTGAGGCGGGGGTCCCGTTCTTCAGCATCAGCGGATCGGATTTCGTCGAGATGTTCGTGGGGGTGGGTGCCTCGAGGGTGCGCGACCTCTTCATACAGGGCAAGAAGAACGCCCCGTGTATCATCTTCATCGACGAGATCGACGCGGTGGGGCGACATCGCGGGGCAGGGCTCGGCGGGGGACACGACGAGAGGGAGCAGACCCTGAATCAGCTCCTGGTGGAGATGGATGGATTCGAGTCCAACGAAGGGGTCATCCTGATATCGGCCACGAACCGGCCCGACGTCCTGGATCCCGCCCTGTTGCGGCCCGGTAGATTCGATCGACAGGTGGTGGTCCCCATACCCGACATAAAGGGGAGGTTGGAGATCCTCAAGGTCCACACTCGGAGGGCCCCGGTGGCTGACGACGTGGACCTGGAGGTCCTGGCGCGCGGCACCCCTGGTTTCTCCGGCGCCGATCTCGAGAACCTGGTCAACGAGGCGGCGTTGCTGGCGGCCCGTCGGGACAAGGAGACCGTCGGGATGGAGGAGTTCGAGCTGGCCAAGGACAAAGTGCTCATGGGTGTGGAGCGCAAGAGCATGATCATAAGCGACGAGGAAAAGAGGCACACGGCTTACCACGAAGGGGGGCATGCCCTCGTGGCCTCGTTGTTGCCTGGGTCGGATCCGGTCCACAAGGTCACCATCATACCACGGGGGAGGGCCTTGGGGCTGACCCAGCAGCTCCCCATAGATGAACGGCACACCTATCCGAAGCATTACCTCCTGAACCGCATCGCAGTGCTACTGGGGGGAAGGGCCGCGGAGGAACTGGTCTTGCACGACTTCACCACCGGGGCCGGCAATGACCTGGAACGCGCCACCGAGTTGGCCCGGCGGATGGTGTGCGAGTGGGGGATGAGCGACGCGCTGGGGCCTCTGACTTACGGTCAGAAGGAAGAAGCGATCTTTCTGGGTCGTGAGATCGCGCGCCACCGGGATTACAGCGACCAGACAGCAGAGCTCATCGATCGGGAGATCCGGCGCATCGTGGAGGAATCGTATCAGCAGGCACTTCATCTGATCCGCGACAACAGGGCCACCCTGGACCGGCTCGCCGAGGAGCTCCTGAAGAAAGAGGTCCTTGACGGTAAGGAGCTGGAGGCGATAGTCCGGGGCGAGGTGGACTCTACCGATGGAGGGGCGGCGCATCCCGCGAGTCCGGAGGCGCCAGCGGCCCAGAGGGGCGTGGACCCAGCCGGGGTTTTGCTCCCCACAGCCAAGTGAACCTCGTGTCTCCCCCCTGCGAACCACTGAGGGGTGGGCTGAGGGAGAGGAACGACCGCTTTCAGGAGAAGCCATGGAAGGGCCTGCTGGGCATTGCATTCGACTGAGAGACAAGGTCCTCGACTGCTCCTCCAGGACCCTCATCATGGGGGTCCTCAACGTGACCCCGGATTCCTTCTCCGACGGTGGGAGGTTCTACGACAGGGTGCGCGCAGTGGAGCACGGTGTGAAGCTCGCCGGTGACGGGGCTGACATAATCGACGTGGGCGGGGAGTCCACGCGGCCAGGCTCCGAACCCATCCCTGTGGAGGAGGAGCTCAGGCGGGTGATCCCAGTGATCTCGGCCCTGGCCAAAGAGGTGGAGGTGCCCATCTCTGTGGATACATGCAAGTCTGAGGTCGCGGCCAGGGCCATAGAGGCCGGAGCGGCCATGGTCAATGATATCAGTGCCCTGAGGTTCGATCCGCTCATGGTCGATGTGGTTGCCCAGAACCAGGTAGGCTTGGTCCTCATGCACATGAAAGGCACGCCCAGGGACATGCAGATGGCCCCGTCGTACGACGACCTGCTCAACGATATCAGGGCATTTCTTCAAGGGAGAATCCTGTGGGCCCAGGACAGAGGGGTCGCGCCAGAGAGGATCGTGGTGGACCCCGGCATAGGGTTCGGCAAGACGGTGGAGCACAACCTGGCCATACTGAAGGGCCTGTCTCACTTCAAGACACTGGGTCGGCCCATCCTCCTGGGGACATCACGCAAGTCATTCATCGGTCACGTCCTCCGGGCGGATGTGCAGCGCAGGGAAGAGGGGACCGCGGCGACCGTTGCCATCGGCATCTGGAACGGGGCCAATATCGTGCGCGTCCACGATGTGGCCGGTATGGCACCCGTGGTGAGGATGACCGACGCCATCGTGAGGGCAGGGGAGGCCCCTGGAGAGGTCCATCGGACCTCCTAGCCTGAGCCTGGGGACCCAGGGGGCTGTGACAGGGAGGCGATCATCGACGCTGTGCTTCAGCTGTTCTCCTCCATGGACTGGCAGGATGCGGTAGATATCCTGGTGGTGGCGTTCATCATCTACAGGATCATCCTTCTCATACGAGGGACTCGCACTGTCCAGATCCTCCTGGGCTTTGCCGTTCTGGGGGCGGCGTACTTCTTCTCCCGTTGGGCCGACCTGCTCACCCTCAACTGGCTCCTGAATCATTTCCTCGACTACCTCATCCTCGTGATCCTCATCCTATTCCAGGACGACATTCGGAAGGGGCTTGCCCAGGTGGGGACCCAGCCGCGCTGGTGGGCCTCCCGCCGTTACCTGGAACCTGAGGTCATCGAAGAGGTGGTGGCCGCCTCATCGGTCCTCGCGGAGCGAAGGTTGGGGGCCATCATAGTGCTGGAGCGGGAGACCGGACTCAGGGATGTGGTGGAAAGGGGTGTGGCCCTGGATGCCGCGGTGTCGAAGGAATTGATCCAGAGCATATTCGTCCCCCAGTCACCGGTTCACGACGGGGCGATGATCATCTCTCGAGGGCGGATCGTGGCGGCCGGATGTGTCCTGCCCCTGAGCACGTCGACCTCCTTGCGCAAGACCTTCGGGACCAGGCACCGCGCTGCCCTCGGTCTGAGCGAACGGAGCGACGCGGTCATCGTCGTCATCTCGGAGGAGCGCGGCAAGGTGTCGGCTGCTTGGCACGGGAGGCTCTACGAGGACCTGACGCCGCTGGACATCCGGGGGTTCCTCCATGAGGCGTTGCAACTCTCCAAGGGGGGTGGGACCAGGGCGCAAGTGAAGGCACAGCGGGAGGGGGAGACGCCCTCCGATGGAGGGCCGTCGTGAAGATCAGGGAGTTCCTCCTCAGCAACCTGGCCGCCAAGATGTTCTCCCTGGTATTCGCCGCGGTGCTTTGGGCCGCGGTGGTAGGCGAGAAGCAGGGTCAAATCCAGCTGGTCACCCCACTGGAGCTGGCCAATATCCCGGACAAGACCGTGGTCGTCAGCGATATCCCTACGGGCATCAACGTGCAGGTGCAGGGTCCTAGGACCCTCCTACAGACGCTGCCGGGGAGAGGTATCCGCAAGGTGCTGGACCTCAAGGGCATGGGAGTGGGGTGGACCACGTTTCGGATCCTGCCGGAGAGCATCCCCATGCCTCGGGGCGTAGAGGTGATCAGGGTCACTCCCTCCACCGTGGACATAAAGTTAGAACCACTGGTGGAGGTGAGGTTGCCTGTGACCGCGGATCTGGTGGGAGAACCCGCTAAGGGGTATACCATCGCGGGGAGCACGGTGGAGCCCTCCAAGGTCCTGCTCAAAGGCGGAGAGGGAGAGCTCAAGGGGCTGAGCGGTGTGAAGACCAGGCAGGTCAGTGTCTCCCAGGCCAACGCAGACGTGGAGGCCAAGGTCGGGCTCGCCTTGGACGGGCTCCACTTGGTGGAGGTGAACCCGGCCTCGGTCCTCGTGCGGGTCAAGATAGCGCCATTGGTGGGGGAGAGGGTAGTGGAGGGGATACCGGTCAAGGCTACCCCGTCCAAGATGAGGATCTGGGTGGAGCCCGCCATGGTCCGGGTAGTCCTGGAAGGAACCATAGTCCTCCTGGACGGGATCAAGGAGGGTGACGTCCAGGTCAAGGTCTCTCTTCAGGGCCTGGATCCGGGGAGGCACAAGGTAACCCCTTCGGTAACAGCCCCCCAGGGGGTCAAGGTGGTGAAGGTAGAACCGACGTTCCTCGATGTGAAGGTGGAGAGCCCGTGGGACCAGGAGCGGAGGCGGTGAGAGAGGGAGGATTGGGACCCAGGAGACTCTTTGGCACTGATGGGATTCGCGGTATAGCCAACGTGGAGCCCATGACCGTGGAGACGGCCATGAGGATAGGCAGGGGGACCGCGTATCTCTTCAAGGGCAAGAGGGGGCATCGTCCCAAGATAGTCATCGGGAAGGACACGCGTCTGTCCGGATACATGCTGGAGAACGCCATCGCATCGGGTGTCTGCTCCATGGGGGTAGATGTCCTCCTGGTGGGCCCCCTCCCCACGCCGGGCATCGCGTTCATCACTCGAAGCATGAGGGCCGATGCTGGGGTGGTGATCTCGGCGTCTCATAACCCCTTCCAGGACAACGGCATCAAGATCTTCTCCTCCGACGGGTTCAAACTCCCAGACGAGCTCGAGGCGCGCATCGAGGAGCTGGTCAGTTCCAATGAGATGGACCTCCTGCGTCCTACCGCCCAGGAGGTCGGCAAGGCCTTCCGGGTGGACGATGCCAAGGGCAGGTACATCGTCTTTCTCAAGTCTTCCTTCCCGGCAGAGCTCAGCCTGGAGGGGATGAAGGTCATCGTGGACTGCGCCAACGGGGCAGCCTACAAGGTGGCCCCATTGGTCCTGGAGGAACTGGGGGCGCAGGTCATCCCCGTAGGAGTTGAGCCCAACGGTGAGAACATCAACAAGGGATGCGGTGCACTGCACGCTGAGCTCATCTGTCGGATCGTGAGGCAGGAAGGGGCTGACCTCGGGATCGCCCTCGACGGGGACGGGGACAGGGCAGTGTTTTGCGACGAGAAGGGACGGATGGTCGACGGGGACCGGGTGATGGCCATGGCGGCCCTGGACCTGGACGCAGGGGGACGTCTGAACCACAGGACCGTGGTGAGCACGGTGATGAGCAATATGGGTTTGGAGGTGGCCCTCAGGAGGCATGGGATAAGGCTCATCAGGACGCCGGTGGGGGACCGATACGTGGTGGAGGAGATGCAAAGGGGGGGGTTCAATCTCGGGGGAGAGCAGTCTGGGCATATCCTCTTTTTGGACCACACCACCACTGGAGACGGGATCATCACTGCCCTGCAGGTCATGAGCATCATGTGCAGAACGGGTCGTCCCTTGTCTGAGCTGTCCTCGGTCATGGAATCCTATCCCCAGGTCCTCCGGAACATCCCGGTGCGGGATAGAAGGCCTGTGGCGGAGATCCATGGGCTCACAGAGGTGATCCGAAGAGCCCAGGAAAGGCTGGGCGATGAGGGGCGGATCTTGGTTCGATACTCTGGGACAGAACCGTTGTTGAGGGTCATGGTGGAGGGGCAGGACGAGGGTTTGATCGATCTCATCGCCTCTGATATCGAGGAGGTGATTCGTCAAGGCATTGGTTTGGGGGCGTGAAGATGGCCAGGCTCTCTGTGAATGTGGATCACGTGGCGACATTACGCCAGGCTCGTAGGGCCCGGGAGCCGGACCCGGTGGTGGCTGCGGTGATGGCGGAACTGGCCGGGGCCCACGGCATCATCGTGCACCTTCGGGAGGACCGCCGCCACGTTCAAGAGCGCGACCTGCGGGTGCTCAGGGAGACGGTGAAGACCCATCTCAACCTGGAGATGGCCGCTGACGAGGAGATAGCACGCATCGCCCTGGAGGTGAGGCCAGACATGGCCACCTTGGTCCCGGAGCGACGCCAGGAACTCACCACCGAAGGGGGACTCGACGTGGTGGGCCGACGGGAGGTCGTCGGTGAGATGGTCAAGCGCCTGAAGGGGGGCGGTATCCGAGTGAGCCTGTTCGTGGACCCAGTGCCATCCCAGATGGAGGCGGCCGCAGAGATAGGCAGCGATGTGGTGGAGATCCACACCGGGATATACGCTGAGGCCCTCACCGCTCAGGTTCGAGAGGCTGAACTACGCAGGATCGTGGAGGCGGCGAAGGTGGCCTCTGGGCTGGGCCTAGAGGTCCACGCGGGGCACGGGCTGGACTATCGCAACGTGGCACCATTGAGGTCCGTCGAGGAGATCGTTGAGTTCAGTATCGGACACAGCATCATCGCTAGGGCCGTTATCGTGGGCATGGAACGTGCGGTGAGGGAGATGTTGGAGTTGGTGCGATGAGCATAGCGGGTGTCGGAATAGACCTTGTGGAGATACCGAGACTTGAGCGGGCCATGAGCCGTTGGGGTGAACGTATCTCGCGGCGCCTTTTCACAGAGCGGGAAAGGGAGTTCTGTTCAACCAAGGTCCGGCCAGGACAGTGTCTGGCGGCGAGCCTGGCTGCAAAAGAGGCCTTCTTCAAGGCCTTGGGCACAGGAAAGGCCCAAGGCATGGCGTGGAAAGAGGTGGAGGTGGAGAGGCACAAGGGCGCCCCGCCGTTCATCCGGATCAGCGGCAGGACTTGGGAACTCTTCAGGGCCAAGGGGATGGGGAAGGTATGGCTGTCTCTTTCCCACGAGGGGTCTTTGAGCGTGGCCGTGGTCGTGATAGAGCAGAAGGCCGGGAAAAACGGATGAGGAGCCCCTGATTCGGGGATTCGGATCGGGCGCCGAGAAGATAAAGGGCAAGGGTTGCACATGTTCGTGGTGACGGCTGAAGAGATGCGGCAGCTCGATCGTCGCACCATAGAGGGTATCGGGATACCCGGGCCAGTGCTCATGGAGAATGCGGGCCGGGGGGCGATCTGCGCCATGCGGCACGGTTTTCCAGGTCTCGAGTCCAGGCGCATCGCGGTTGTGTGCGGGCGCGGCAACAACGGGGGGGACGGGTTCGTCATCGCGCGATATCTTTTGGACATGGGCGCGGAGGTCGATGTCTTCTTGGCAGCGACAACGGACCAGGTGACAGGTGACGCGCGGATCCCCCTGGAGGCCCTGAAGAGGCTGGGAGTCCCCATACGTGAGATCGACAAAGGGCGCGGGTGCGCTCCGTCCGATATCCCCTGGGACTCGTACGGACTCATCGTGGATGCCTTACTGGGGACCGGGATCCGATCGGAGGTAGAGGGGCTGTTCCGAGAACTGATAGCGGCCATGAATGGTTCCAAGGCACCGATAATCGCGGTGGATATCCCCTCTGGGCTCTCCGCGGACACCGGGAGGCCCTTGGGGGCGGCGGTGGAGGCTACCCTCACGGTCACATTCGGACTACCGAAGCTGGGCCAGTTCCTGTATCCGGGGAGGAGGCTGTGCGGGGAGTTGTGGGTGGTGGACATCGGGATCCCCAGGCAGGTAGTGGAGGGGTATTCGCCTTCCTGCAGGGTGGTCACTCCGGAGGGACTCAGAGGATCGCTCCCCAGCCGTCCCCCGGATGCGCACAAGGGGCATTTCGGCCACTTGCTGGTAATCGCCGGCTCAGCCGGCAAGACCGGAGCGGCTGCGATGGCCTCGGAGGCGGCCCTCAGGGTCGGGGCAGGTCTCGTCACCCTGGGGCTACCCAAGGGCCTGAACCTGGCCATGGAGGCCAGGCTAACAGAGGTCATGACCATGCCCCTGCCCGAGGGGAGGTGGCAGTCGCTCTCCATGGACGCCTTTGACGAGATAGCCTCCGCCTCCCAAGGCATGACCTGCATGGCCGTGGGTCCTGGGCTATCCACGAAGGGAGAGACCCCGGATCTCGTCAGAAGGATCGTGAGATCGGTGCCCCTGCCCATGGTCATAGATGCGGATGGACTCAATGCCCTGGCAGGTCATCTGGGGGTACTTCACGGAGCCGGGGCGCCGCGGGTCCTGACCCCACACCCAGGGGAGATGGCGAGGCTATTGGGGTGCAGCGTGAGGCAGATCCAAGAGGCGCGTATCGAATCGGCCCGGGCCCTGGCGAGGGAGAGTGGCGCCTGGGTCGTATTGAAAGGGGCCGGCACAGTGCTGGCCGACCCAGAGGGTTCGGTGCAACTAGTTCCCACTGGCAACCCAGCCATGGCCTCGGCGGGCATGGGGGACATCCTCACGGGGATCCTAGCGGGCCTCATGGCACAGGGGATGCCCCCCATGGATGCCATGCGCCTGGGCACGTTCCTCCACGGCTTGGTGGCTGACGAGTGGGTGGAAAGCAACGGGGGGCGCGGTCTGATGGCCACGGACCTGCTGAGGGCCATCCCCAATGCCCTTGAGAGGACCCTCACCGGCTGTGTCCCTCGTCCTTGGCCCAAAGAAGGCTCGAGGTGTTGGTTCCATGCATGATGAGGTATCCTGGGCCATCATTAGCCGGGGCGAGCGCCATACCATTGGCATTGGCATGGCCTTGGGCCGCATGCTGCAGCCCGGCTCCGTCGTGGCACTCATGGGCGAGCTGGGCTCGGGCAAGACACGGTTCACCCAAGGGATAGCAGCGGGTCTGGGTGTGTCTTCATCGGACCATGTGTGCAGTCCATCCTTTGCCCTGATCCACGAGTATGCCGGCAGGATCCCGCTCTATCACATGGATTTCTACAGGCTGTCCGTCGGTGGATGGGATCCTGAGCTGGGAATCGAGGAATACATGTGGGGGCAGGGTGCCTGTGTCATCGAGTGGGCTGATCGAGTGGCCTCCATCCTCCCGGATGACCGGCTTGATGTCGGGCTGGCCATTCGAGGCGCAAGGACTAGGGAGATACGGTTCAGGGCTGGGGGGGAGAGGCACGGTGTGATCCTGGAGCAGTTGAAAAGGGCCATACTCGGAAGCGGGCGGGCCGGAGAAGATGACGGCACGGTCTCCAGAGGGGGTCCTTCGGACCTTGACTTCACCCAGGCGTTACCTCGTGAGCGTTCACGTCATTCCTGAGGAGGGGGGTGAGAGGTCTTGGGATTGATAGTTCAGAAGTTCGGCGGCACCTCGGTGGCCAACCTGGAGCGTATAAGGAACGTGGCCAGGAGGGTGGCAAAGACCCGCGATGCGGGCAATCAGTTGGTGGTGGTCGTCTCCGCCATGGCAGGAGAGACCGATCGGCTTCTGGCCCTGGCCAGAGAGCTGAGCCCAGAGGCCTCGGAAAGGGAGACCGACGTGCTGGTTTCCACGGGCGAGCAGGTTACATCGGCCCTTCTCGCAATCGCCCTCCAGGCCATGGGGTATGAGGCGATATCGCTGCTCGGCCATCAGGTACGGATCTTCACGGACAACAATTACTCCACGGCCCGCATCCAGAGCGTGGACCGCTCCCGCCTGGACAAGGAGCTCAGGGAAGGGAAGATAGTGGTGGTGGCGGGTTTTCAAGGGATCGACGAGGACGGCAACATCACGACCTTGGGCCGTGGGGGGTCGGACCTGACAGCGGTAGCAGTGGCAGCGGTTCTCAATGCGGATCTGTGCGAGATATACACGGATGTCGAAGGTGTCTACACGACCGACCCGAGCATCTGCCCGGAGGCCCGGAAGATACCCAGGATATCCTATGAGGAGATGCTCGAGATGGCCTCCCTCGGGGCCAAGGTGCTCCAGACCCGATCCGTGGAGTTCGCCAAGAAGTACAACGTGCCCATTCACGTTCGTTCCAGTTTCTCGGATGAGGAGGGGACCATGGTGGTTCAGGAGGAGCGGGATATGGAGAGGGTCGTGGTATCCGGGATCACTTACAGGACCGACGAGGGGAAGATCACCATCAAGGGCGTGCGCGACGTCCCTGGGGTGGCGGCCCAGATCTTCGGTCCCCTGGCAGAGGCGAACATCGTGGTGGACATGATCGTTCAGGACGTGAGTGATGAAGGGCTCACCAACGTCACATTCACCGTGCCCAAAGGGGACATGCCCAAGGCATTGAGGATCGTAAAGGGAGTGGCCAAAGATCTGAAGGCCAGGGGAGTGAGTTCCGACGAGGACATCGCAAAGGTCTCCATAGTTGGGGTGGGTATGAGGACACACTCAGGGGTCGCCGCCAAGATGTTCTCATCCCTTGCCCAGGAAGGGATAAACATACAGATGATCAGCACCTCGGAGATCAAGATCTCGTGCGTGATCGAGGCGAAATACAAGGAGCTGGCCATAAGGGTCCTGCACAAGGCCTTCGGGTTGGGCGAGGGGGACATTAGGCAGGCCCCCCCCCTCGTCCGAACAAGAGGCAGGAGACGCTGATCTTGCTAGCTCGGCCGAAAATCAGACGTTTTTCCGAGTCCCCAGCAACTGCTCGTCCCCTTTTTTCTCCCATGCCCCGGGGCAGGGGTTGACGAGCCCCGGAGCGGTGTCGCAGCCTTGCCCGCTCCTCGAGAGGCTGCCTCTTCAGATGGCCGTGCCTGTACAGCCGGACGACCGCACCCCCGGGGCAGGGACCCAGCCCCTTTACCGTCTCACGTCAGCGATGATAAAGTTGGTTTACCGCCAAGGATCCCGAAGGGGGACGGGCGGCGAGTCAGGGGGGGACCATGGCGAAGAAGGCAGGGGGCACAGGGCGGCCATCCGCGATGAGGCTCTACGACACCACGTGCCGTGACGGGACCCAGGGCGAGGATATCGCCCTGTCGGTGCAGGACAAGGTCAGGATCGCCCGGAAGCTCGACGAACTCGGGGTCCACTACGTGGAAGGGGGATGGCCTGGGACGAGTCCCAGGGATGACGAGTTCTTTAGGGAGATCGTCAACTACGAGTTCAGGACCGTTCAGATAGCCGCCTTCGGGAGCACGGCGCGTCCCTCTCACCGCGTCCACGAGGACCCGCGGCTCAAGGCCCTGATCACATCCAGGGTGCCTGTGGCGACATTGTTCGGAAAGAGCTGGGACATCCACGCGAGCCAAATCCTCAGGGTGCCTCTGAAGAGGAACCTGGAGATGATCAGGGACTCCCTGTCCTTCGTCCGCCCTCATTTCCGGGAGGTCCTCTTCGACGCGGAGCACTTCTTCGACGGGTTCAAGGCCAATCCGGAATATGCCATGGAGACCCTCAGGGCCGCAGTGGAAGGTGGGGCGGACGTGTTGGTCCTTTGTGACACCAACGGCGGGACCTTGCCTTCGGAGGTGTCGGAGATCGTGGGCCAAGTGAAGAAGAAGATGGCTCCGGTCCTCGGGATCCATGCCCACAACGACTCGGAGATGGCCGTGGCATGCACGCTGGCCGCTGTACAGGCTGGGGCCCGCCATGTACAGGGGACGATCAACGGTTACGGCGAGCGTTGCGGCAACGCGAATCTCTGCTCTGTGATTCCCCTGTTGCAACTGAAGCTCGGGCTCCCCTGTATCGGGACAGAACAAATGAAGAAGCTCTCGGAGGTGTCTCGCTTCGTGGCCGAGGTGACCAACCAGATACCCAACAAGCATCAGCCCTATGTGGGGCGGAGCGCATTCGCCCACAAGGCAGGGGTGCACGTCTCGGCCATCGAAAAGAACCCATCAGCCTACGAGCACATCGATCCTGACCAGGTCGGCAACCGAAGGAGGATCTTGATCTCCGATCTGGCCGGGAAGGCCAGTGTCTTGCTGAAGGCTGCTGACTACGGCATCCCGCTCGACGCCAAGGATCCTGTGACCCTTTCCATCCTTCAAAGCCTCAAGGACCTAGAAAAGGAGGGATTCCAGTTCGAGGCAGCGGAGGCCTCCTTCGAACTCTTGGTGAAGCAGGCCCTTGGGCTGCGGCGCCGCCACTTCGATCTCCTGGGCTTCAGGGTGATCGTCGAGAAGCGCCAGGAAGACGAGGTACCCATCTCCGAGGCGACCATCAGGGTGAGGGTAGGGGGGGCAGAGGAACATACCGCCTCTTTGGGCCACGGGCCGGTCAATGCCCTGGACAATGCCATTCGAAAGGCCTTGGAGCGCTTCTACCCGCAACTCAAGGAGATGGAGCTTGTGGACTACAAGGTGAGGGTCCTTACGGCAGGTGAGGGGACCGCGGCGAGGGTCAGGGTGCTCATAGAGTCATCGGACGGGCTTGAGAGGTGGGGGACCGTCGGGGTATCGGAGAACATCATCGAGGCGAGCTGGCAGGCCTTGGTGGACAGCATAGACTACAAGCTCCAGGGCCAGACGGAAAGGCGCACGAGGCCCTCCCCGCGGTGATGACGAGGTCTGCCGGGGTCCCGATTCGTGTCACGCCCGGATCCGTACCGGGCCAAAAGGGATCTGTCTCGAAGTGGGAAGGGGGAAGCAAGGGGCGTCGGCTTGGGGTCGGCCGGTGGCCGGAGCCCTCATCTTGGCCTCCATATCCATGGCCTCGGCGGTCCGGCCGGACGCGATCTGGAAGGTCATCTTCCGGGAGTGGGATGGAGGAGTGGCGGCTGAACGTCTGATACAGGTGGAGGTCACCGGCCCAAGGTTTGCAGAAGGGATCTATCAGGTGCCGTCAGGTACCGCCCTCGGTGCCTTTCTCAATGGACTAGGGATAACCGGTGCGTGCAGGCCACCCGCATCGCCCACGCCTGAGACGATCCTCGGTGACCTGACGAGCCTGGCCGTGGAGGAGAAGGGGTCATGTTGGGAGATCCGTCTGGGAGAGATCTCAGCGGGGAGGGCCTTTCTGCTCGGTAGGCCCATGGACATAAACGCCGCAGGGGTATGGGACCTCACCCTCCTTCCAGGGGTCGGGCCAGCCACGGCCCGCAAGATAGTCAAGGATCGCATTGAGAAGGGGCCGTTCCTTTCCGTTCGAGATCTGGCAAGGGTGAAGGGGATCCCAACGACGGTGCTCTCTGGGATAGGGCCGCTGGTGACCGTCTCACCGAAGGGGGATGTCAGTGGGGAGGATCGAATGTCCGGAGAGGGGGGGCCTTGACCGGGTGAAGGGGCATGGACCCCTTCTTTTCCCTCTCCACCGTGAGACCGAAGCCTTGCGCTAGGAGGTTGGGCGGATTGGACAACGGAGGACCTTCGAGGGATCGCCTGGAAGTGCCAGGTCAGGTCGACCCTTACGATGGGCTTGGGATCATATCCGACCCCATCCATGGATATCTGCATTACACCAGACCGCTGGCCGGCCTAGAAGACGAGGTGACAGAGGAGGGACTCATCGGCCATCCCTGGGTGCAAAGGCTCCGATACATCCATCAGCTCCAAAGCGCCTTTTGGGTCTATCCCTCAGCAGAGCACAGCAGGTTTCAGCACTCCTTGGGGGCCATGCACGTGGCAGGGCGGTTTGCGCGGCATCTCTACCCCACTTTGAAGAGACACCACCCTAGCTGCCCATCCGAACCGCTGACGGAGTCCCTCCTGAGGATAGGGGGACTGCTGCACGACGTGGGACATGGCCCCTTCAGTCATCTGTGTGACTCGGAGTATCTGGAGCCCCGCTGGGGCATCAACCATGAGGTAGTGGGAGGTCACGTGATCAAGCAGGCCCTGGGGCCCCTGATCAGGGGTATCCGGCGGTCCCCGTCCGGGCCGTTCCAGGGTGGTGAGCGCCTTGAGCCGGCTTGGGTGGCCTATCTCATCCGCAGGCCCACCCCAGACGAAGAGGAAGGGAGATGGCCGAGCTGGCTCAGGATCCTTCGCACGCTCTTCTCCAGCGGGATCTTCACCGTCGACAACCTGGACTACGTCCTGCGCGACTCGTATATGAGCGGTGTCTCAAAGGACCCCGTCGACCTGGAGCGGATCCTGCACTATACCTTCATCACCCAAAGGGGTATTACGTATTCGTCGTACGGTTTGGCCTCCCTGCAGCAGTTCATCCAGGCCAGGATAAACCTCTTTCAGGCCATCTACTACCACCGCACTACCCGTGCACTGGACCTGTCCATCAAGAACGTGTTCCGCCAGACCCTGGAGGAACTCCTCCCTGAAAGCCCTCTGGAGCGCCCTGATGACTATTTGGAGCTGACCGAGTACTCCCTGTTCCATGTGGTGAGGGAGTGGGCCAGGAGCCGCAACAAGAAGAGGAGGGCCCTCGGAGAGGCGTGGCTGGGTATCCTCTTGAGGAGGCGGCAGTGGGTGACATCCTACGAGAGGACCTTCTATCTGGACTCCCGCGATCGGAGCAGCGCCCTGGCGGATCTCTTCCTCGGAAGGAATCCTGAGAACCTCCGGAGGCTCGAGTCCTTGATCAGGGAGAAGTTGCCAGAAGAGATCCGGCGGATCGAGTTCGTATTGGATCTGGCCTCCCAGGATCCGAGGCCGGACAATCCCTTGGATCCACATCAGTCCGTGTGGATATTCGATCACAACAAGAGGCGCCTAGAGCAAGAGAGGCTCGCCGCGATCCTGGAAAACGTCCCGTACAGGATAATACAGATGAGGATATTGGCGCCCAATCACGACCACGATCGGGAGCTCGCCATCGCGGCAGATGGGTTCCTCTCCGAGAGGTTCCCTTCGTACAGCACGAACTTGTAGGCGTTTCGGCCGTCGGCGGCCGCGTTCATTCTCCCGGAAGGATAGGGCCCGATAAGGGGGAGGCAATGGCCCCAGAGCCTTTCAGACCCGGGAAGCTGCCCATGGAGATCATGAGGCGTTTGCTCAAGGATCGTGCCTTGCTTGACCCGCGCGTGATCCTAGGTCCGGGGATCGGTCGAGACGCCGCTGTCATAGAGTTCGGTCAGAGGCTCCTGGTGGCCAAGACAGATCCCGTGACATTTGCAACAGAGGAGATCGGCTGGTATGCGGTCCAGGTCAACGCCAACGACATCGCCGCTACAGGGGCCACACCGCGCTGGTTCATGGCCACGATCCTCTTGCCGGAGGAAAGTGCATCCGAGGCGTTGGCCGAGGAGGTCTTCTCACAGATCGAGGAGGCATGCCTGGGGCTTGGGATCTCTCTGTGTGGGGGGCACACCGAGGTCACCCTCGGGTTGAACAGGCCAGTGGTCATAGGCGTGATGCTGGGGGATGTCGAACCGTCCCAACTGGTGAGACCCGACGGTGCCATGCCCGGGGACAGGGTCCTGCTCACCAAGGGGATCGCCATCGAAGGTACCGCGGTCCTGGCGCGCGAGCACGCGGGGCTGGCTGCCCTCCTCGGACCGGACCAGATGATGCGTTGCAAGGCCCTCCTGAAGGATCCAGGAATAGGGGTGACACTCGATGCCAGCCTCGCCTGCGGTGCCACGAGGGTTCATGCGATGCATGATCCCACCGAGGGTGGCGTTGCAACCGCCTTGCACGAGATGGCCGAGGCCTCTGGCCTGGGCATGAGGATCGAGGCCGAGGCCATACCTATCCTTCCTGAGACACGCGCGGTGTGCGAACTGCTGGGCCTGGATCCCTTGGGCCTCCTGGCCTCTGGGGCCCTCCTATTGGCTGTGCCCCCCGGGGATCGCGACAAGGTGGTAAAGGCCCTCGAAGGAGGGGGGATCGCCGTGGCCGACATCGGCGAGGTCACTTTCCCCCAGGAAGGTGTGGTGCTGATGGAGGCA
>FWPV01002169.1_pt1 | contig 49398 bp, 36 predicted proteins | sample 2228371 | NCBI WGS metagenome assembly FWPV01 (sample SAMEA103939776, study PRJEB20133) | metagenome | reverse complement strand
CCTCCTCATTCGCCTTCGCCCTGCGGCCGCGCTGCTTCGGCTCCGCCTGCTCCTCGCCGCGCTTGCGCCTGGCCTTGGCCTCCGCCCGCGTCACGGTGTGCGCCAGCCGCCTCGCCGACGGCCTGGGCTCCGCTTCCTCGACGATGACGGTGATGTGGCTCGTCCGCTTCAGGATGCGGTAGGCCCGTCCCATCGCCCGCGGCTGAAAGCGCTTCAGCGAAGGCCCCTGGTCCGCGAACGCGCCCTTCACCTTCAGCGAGTCCCGGCTGATGTGCAGGTTCGCCTCGGCGTTCGCCGCCGCGGAGTTCACCAGCTTCTCCACCACCCGGGCCGCCCGGTTCGGGACCGCCTTCAGGATGGCGACCGCATCGTCCACGTACCGTCCCCGCACCAGGTCCAGCACCAGCCTCGCCTTGCGCGGCGACATCAGCACGTAGGATGCTCTTGCGCGTGTCAGCCTTGCCATATCGCTGTCTTCCAGATCGCCTTTCTTCAGGCGCGCCGCACGCCCGCGGACCTCCACGGAGCGGCGCGCCTCGGTTCAAAGCACTACTTCAGATGCGTCGAGCGCTCCGAGCGGCCCGCGTGTCCCCGGTAGGTCCGCGTCAGCACGAACTCGCCCAGCTTGTGCCCCACCATGTTCTCGGTGATGAACACGGGCACGTGCTTGCGCCCGTCGTGCACCGCGAGCGTATGCCCGATCATGCTCGGAAAGATCGTCGAGCGCCGGGACCAGGTCTTGATGATCTTCTTCTCCCGGCGGGCATTCATCTCGTCGATCTTCTTCAGCAGCTTGGGGTCCGCATACGGACCTTTCTTCAGAGAACGTGACATAGAACGCTACTTCAGCCTCTCGTCAGCCCGGCTACCTGGTGTTCCGTCGCCGGACGATCATCCTGTCCGACTGCTTCTTCCCGCGGGTCTTCCGGCCCAGAGCCGGCTTGCCCCACGGCGAAACGGGATGCTTCCGTCCAACGGGGCTCTTGCCCTCGCCGCCGCCGTGCGGGTGGTCCCTCGGATTCATCACGACGCCGCGGACGTGCGGCCTCTTGCCCATCCACCGTTTGCGCCCGGCCTTGCCCAGCGAGATGTTCTCGTGGTCCACGTTGCCCACCATCCCCAGGGTGGCCCGGCAGTCGATGTGCACCAGCCGCATCTCCCCGGAGGGCATCCGCAGCTGAGCGTAGTTCCCTTCGCGGGCCATCAGCTGGGCGCCCGCCCCGGCCGTCCGCACCATCTGACCTCCCCGCCCGGGCTTCAGCTCCACATTGTGGATGACCGACCCGATCGGGATCTTCGAGATGGGCAGCGCATTCCCGACCCGCGGCTCCGCGTCCGGGCCGCTCATCACCGTGGCCCCCACGGTCAGCCCGACGGGGGCCAGGATGTAGCGCTTCTCGCCGTCGCGATAATGGATGAGCGCGATGCGCGCGGAGCGGTTCGGGTCGTACTCGATGGCCGCGACCTTGCCCGGCACGCCGTCCTTGTCGCGCTTGAAATCGATGACCCGGTACTGCCTGGGATGACCGCCGCCCCGGAAGCGCGCCGTGATGCGCCCCTGATTGTTGCGTCCGCCGCTGCTCTTCAGCGGCTTCAGCAGCGACTTCTCGGGCTTCGTCCTGGTGACATCGTCGAAGGCGGAGACGGTCATGAACCTGCGCCCCGGCGATGTCGGCTTGAACTGTTTCAGCGCCATCTCCTGCTACGCCCTTTCAAAGAGATCGATCTTGCTGCCCGGCGCAAGGGTGACGATGGCCTTCTTCCAGTCGGGCGTCTTCCCCTGGGAGCGCCCGCGCCGCCGCATCTTCCCCTTCACGTTCAGGGTGTTGACCTTGTCCACCTTGACGTTGAAGATCGCCTCGATAGCCTGCCGGATCTCTATCTTGTTCGCATCCGGAGCCACCACGAAGGTGTACTTCCCCTGCCCCGTCCCGTCGATGCTCTTCTCCGTGACGTGCGGGTTCCTGATGATGACATACGGGTCTCTCATCCGGCCCAGACCTCCTGCATCTTCTCCAGAGCGGCGCGGGTGAAGACAAGCCGCCCGCCGCCGGCCACGTCCTCGACGGACAGGTCCAGAGCCCGCCGGACCTGCACTCCCGGGATGTTGCGCACCGACTTCAGCACGACCTCGTCGCGCTCCGGCAGCACCACCGTGGCCTTCCCGTCCACGCCCATGGCGTCCAGCAGCAGCGCCGCCCGGCGCGTCGAGATCTCGGGCAGCTGGAAATCCTCGATGACGAGCACCTCGCCCGCGTCTGCCTTCAGCGTCAGCGCGGACCGCAGGGCCCCCAGGCGCATCCGCCGGGGCATCCGCTGCGTATAATCCCGGGGATGCGGACCGAAGACGATGCCGCCCTTGGCATAGTGAGGAGCCCGGATGCTGCCCTGACGGGCCCGCCCGGTCCCCTTCTGGCGGTAGGGCTTCCGTCCACCGCCCGACACCTCCGCGCGGGTGCGGGTGTCCGACGTGCCCTGCCTCTGAGCGTTGCGCTCCGCCACCAGCTTCTGATGGACGAGGCTGACCTTCGCATCCACCCCGAACAGCCCGTCGGAGAGCTCGACCGTCCCCGACTGGCGTCCCTGGGCATCGAAGAGAGGAGCAGACGCCATTTATCCGGCTCCTTTCCCGGCCTTCAGCCGCCTGATGGTGAGCAGCCCGCCGTTCGCGCCGGGCACCGGCCCCTTGAGCAGGAGCAGCGAGCGCTCCGGGTCCACCCCGAAGACCTTCACGCTGCGGACCGTGACCCGCTCGCCGCCCATCCGTCCCGGGCGCTTCACGCCCTTGAACGTGCGCGCCGGGTCCGTGGCGCCGCCGGACTGCGGCTTTCGGTGGATCATGGACCCGTGCGTCATATCCGCACCGTGGAAATGCCACCGCTTCACCGCCCCGGCAAAACCCTTGCCCTTGCTGGTCCCCGTCACAGCCAGCACATCGCCCTCCGCGAACTGCTCCACGGTGAGCTGCTGCCCGACCGCGATATCCTCATCCGCCGGGACCCGGAACTCGCGCAGGTATTTCACCGGCTCGACCCCGGCCTTCGCCAGGTGACCGGCCTGCGGCCTGTTCAGCCCGTGGCGCTTGAGCGGCTGCTTCGGCTTCCTGCCGGCCAGCGGCTTGCGCAGCCGCGCCGGAACGCCGCCGACCTGCACCGCGCTGTAGCCGTCGCGCTCCACCGTCTTCCGCTGGACCACGACGCACGGGTCGGCCTTCACGACGGTCAGGGGCACGAGCGTCCCGTTCGCGTCGTAGAGGCTCGTCATACCGATCTTGGTTCCCAGGATACAGGCATCCATATCTACAACTTGATCTCGATGTTCACGCCGCTCGGAAGGTCCAGCCTCATCAGAGCGTCGATGGTCTTGGGCCCCGGATTGAGGATGTCGATGAGCCTCTTGTGCGTGCAGAGCTGGAAGTGCTCCATCGACTCCTTGTCGATGTTCGGCCCGCGGTTCACACAGAATATCTCCTTCTTGGTGGGAAGGAGGACCGGCCCCGATATCCGGGCCCCCGTCCGCCGCACGGTCTCAACGATCCGCTCGGCGGACTGGTCGAGCACCTTGTGATCGAACGCCTTCAGGCGTATTCTGACCTTGTCCCTTCGCATCGTATCTCAGTCCCTCTGCATCACCCGCCGGGTGCGGCTCAACCTACTCGATGATCTTGGAGACGACTCCGGCGCCGACGGTGTGGCCGCCCTCCCGGATCGCGAACCGGAGACCCTCCTCCAGCGCGATCGGAACGATCAGCTCCGCGATGATGTGCACGTTGTCCCCGGGCATCACCATCTCCACCCCCTCGGGCAGCTCCACCGAACCCGTCACGTCCGTCGTCCGGAAATAAAACTGCGGACGATACCCCTTGAAAAACGGCGTGTGACGGCCCCCCTCCTCCTTCGTCAGCACATACACCTCCGCCTCGAACTTCGTATGCGGCGTGATCGACTTCGGCTTCGCAATCACCTGACCGCGCTCCACGTCCTTGCGCTCCACTCCCCGAAGCAGAAGCCCCACGTTGTCCCCGGCCTGGCACTCGTCCAGCATCTTCCGGAACATCTCGATCCCCGTCACCACCGTCTGACGGGTCTCACGGATCCCCACGATCTCCACAGGCTCGTTCAGCTTCAGCGTCCCGCGCTCCACACGGCCCGTCGCCACCGTCCCGCGGCCCGTGATCGTGAACACGTCCTCCACGCTCATCAAAAACGGCTTGTCCGTCTCTCGCTGAGGCGTCGGTATGTAGCTGTCCACCGCGTCCAGAAGCTCCCCGATCGACTTCGCCCAGTCGCTGTCCAGATTCCCCGCCTCGATGTCCTCAAGCGCCTTCACCGCGCTCCCGCGCACCACCGGAACATCGTCCCCGGGAAACTCATACTTGCTCAGCAGATCGCGGACCTCAAGCTCCACCAGATCCAGAAGCTCCGGATCGTCCACCATGTCCGTCTTGTTCATAAAAACCACGATATACGGAACGTTCACCTGACGCGCCAGAAGTATGTGCTCCCGCGTCTGAGGCATCGGACCGTCCGCAGCGCTCACCACCAGGATCGCACCGTCCATCTGCGCCGCACCCGTGATCATGTTCTTGATGTAGTCCGCATGACCCGGACAGTCCACGTGCGCGTAGTGACGCTGCTCCGTCTCATACTCCGCATGGAAGATGTTGATCGTCACACCACGCTCGCGCTCCTCAGGCGCACCGTCGATCTGGTCGTACGGCGTATACTTCGCAAGCTCCTTCTTCGCCAGATACGCCGTGATCGCCGCCGTCAGCGACGTCTTCCCATGGTCCACATGACCGATCGTCCCAATGTTCACATGCGGCTTCGTCCGCTCAAACTTCTGCTTTGCCAACTCCTCGTCAGTCCTCCACGAAAAGATGTCCGGGAGCAGCCCGCCCCCTCGGATGCTTTCCAGAACAGGATGGCTGCCGGACGGCCCAACCCGGCGCGTGGTGCAGGAAAAAAGGAAAAAGCCCACGACGGGATTCGGACCCGTGACCTCCTCTTTACCAAAGAGGTGCGCTACCCCTGCGCCACGTGGGCACTCTTCTTGCAGTCCAGCGCCGGCTGCGGCCACTGCGGGAACCCGTTCCCGGCAGGGTGGCCATAGGCCTCCTGCTGTCCAGGCAAGTATGGGGGGAAGAGGATTCGAACCTCTGTAGGCGTTCGCCGGCAGATTTACAGTCTGCTCCCTTTGGCCGCTCGGGCATCCCCCCGCAAAAGCGCCTGCGCACATGGCAGGACCGGCCGCTTCGGCGCACCCTGCCGTACAGGGCGACACCACGCACGGCGCATTCTAACGGAATCGCGCCGTTTTCTGCAACCTCCGCGCACAGCCGAGGGCGCCGAGGGGCAGGAATAGCGAAATGGAGCCGACGAAGGGAATCGAACCCCCAACCGGCGGTTTACAAAACCGCTGCTCTACCATTGAGCTACGTCGGCGCGCTGTCAACAAAAAGCAGCCGGTCCATCTGTTCCGGCTACCTCCTCTGATTATAATGGCACGCCGTGGCCATGTCAACGAGACCCGTCTTCACCGCCGGAGCCCATCGTCTGCGTGCCGGACGTCCGGGCCTCTTCGGGAGCGAGGGGGCGGCGTCCCCGGGAGGATGACGGCCGCGCTGCGGCGAACCGGCGCTTTAGCGGGAACGCCGCGGGTCCGCCTGCGGGACCGGCGGTCTCCCGTGAGCCTGCGAGCATCGAAGGAGGCCATCCCGTTGAAGCCCCTCACCACCCTTCTCTTCGCGGCCGTCCTGGCCGTGGCGACCGTGCGGGCCGGCTGCACCGGCAGCCAGACCGCCCATTATGCGGCATCCCCTGCGGGAGAACGCTTCGAATGTCCGTTTACGGACGTCTGGGTCTCCCGCCGCGCTCCGGAGACCGTCTCCGGACGGCGGATGCAGTGGTGGACGATGACCGTCCGGAAGAAGGACGGCTCCCTGTTTGCCGTGCGCGCGCTCTCGGAGAGGGCTCCGATGGCGGGACAGGACGGACCGGGGCGCATCGTGCGGTATCAGTTCCTCCCGGCGGGAGGCAGGACCGCGCTGGAATATGTGGACGACTCCACCGGACAGGCTCTGCTTCCCGGGGAATACGACTTCGTCCGCGACTTCCTGCCCCGCCCGTCGCCAGATGCCCGCTTCCGGGACGGCTGGGCCAGTTCGGGCGAACTGCTGGGCCACCCGCTGACCCGAAGCTCCGGGCCCGCTCGCGCCCCCGCTTTGGACTTCCGCCCGCTGAAGATGCTGCGCATCCGGACGGACTTCGTCATCGGCACCGGCCGCACATTCCGGGACGACGGGACAGGCCGCCCCCTCCCTGACGGCGACTATACCTACGTCCCCTGGACCCGCGAGGACTACGAGCAGATGCTGGACGCGGGGTTCAACTACTTCGCCGTCTCCTCGCCCGACCTGCGAGACTGGCTTCTGGAACAGCCCGCGTTCGTCGCCCTGGGGACCGGCATCGTCTATCCGGACGACCTCTACCGCTCCAACGTGCTGACCGCGAACATGTTCATCGACGAGCCGATGGTCCGGATGGGCTGGACCGGGGGCATCCCGGTCAGCCCGTCGGGTCCGGAGCAGGTGGCGGAGGCGCTCCGGAAGCGGGTGGCCGCCCACTACACCCTCAGGGACCGGCTGTTCTCCCCCGGCACGGGCCTGGAAGGGACGCTGGACCTCGTCCGTCCGAAAGCCCCCTCCTGGGAGACGGAGTTCTGGTCCGCCTGGTACCAGCTGCAGGCGGGCGCGCCGGGCATCGTCCACGAGGGCCGCTACGTGCAGCGCGGCTACGGATGGGAGCCGGAGCGGCTGGTGGGCGAGGGGCTGGAAGGCCTCACGAAGACGGATATGTTCAACTTCTACTATGCCTTCCTGCGAGGAGCGGCGCGCTCGTTCGGAGGGCACTGGGGCACAAGCCTTTACGGCCACTCCGACAGGGAGCTGCGCGTCCCGGCGTTCATCCGCGCCTATCAGATGGGGGCGCGCAACCTGTGGTTCTGGACGTCGGACCACGAGCACCATATGCCCTTCACGGAGCAGCTGCGCATCGCGCGCGCCATCACCGGCTACGCGCGCAGCAACCCCCGTCCCCCTGCGGACGTCCTGCTGCGACAGGCGAAGACAGGCATCGCCCTCCCGCCGGGCTATGCCTTCACGTGGGACGGCACATGGGGGATGGAGCGCGAAAAGCTGAACCCGGACGGCGTGAGCTACGGCGACATCTCGGCGGCGCTGTTCTGGGAGGGCGTCATCCAGTCGCGGCGGGGGGTGGAGTTCGACTTCCTGGTGGACCATCCCGGCATCGAGAAGCTGGGCTACGAGCAGCTGGTCATCATCGGGACGGACGGATCGGTGCGACGCATCCCAGGGACGGGGGAGAGGCGCGCCCCGAAGGACCTGCGGCTGCGGGCGGCCGCTTCCCGGCCCATCCGCCAGCAGACGGGCGGACGGACGGTCTCGGGAGAGATACGCCGCGCCCCGTCGGTGCAGGTCGACGGGGACCTGCGGGAATGGGACGCCGCGGAATGGATGGAGCTGGGGCCTGCAGACTGGTTCGGGGACAGCAGCCGCCACACCCTGACGGTGAGCGCGCAGGAGGGCCGGGACAGCTATCCGGGCAACTTCCTGGGAGCCACGCTGGAGAAGCTGACCCCGGAGACGATGGAGCGCTACGCCGTCGAGGCGTTCATCGAATACGAAGACTATCTGGTAGTCTCCGCAGTGGAGCCGGGCACGCCCGCGGAAGCCGCCGGACTGCGGGAGGGGGACGTCATCCATACGGTGGACAGGGAGCGGGTCCGCAATCCTCTGCCCATGGAACGGCTGGCGGCGAGGCTCGCGCGGCAGCCGGGCAGCAGCGCGGAGATGGAGGTCATCCGCTCCGGACGAGCCCGCTACGGCGGCGCGCAGGACCTCTCCGCCCGCTTCGCGTTCATGGTGGACGACGGTCATCTCTACTTCGCCGCCCGGGTGACGGACGACACTCATGTGCAGGAACTGGACGGGTGGGACATCTGGCAGCAGGACAGCGTCCAGATAGCCCTGGACCCGGCGCTGGAGGCTACCCGGGGCACCTACGGAGAGAACGACCACGAGATGGGATTTGCTCTGCAGGGCGGGGAGACGCTCGTCTGGCGCTGGAAAGGCCGGCGCGGACAGGCGGTGCAGCGCCCGGACGGGGTCAGGGCGGCCGTGGTCCGGCAGGGCGGGGAGACTATCTACGAGGCGGCTATCCCGCTGAGCCAGCTGGCGCCGTTCGCCCCGGAGGTCTGGCCGCTGTGCGGGATTAACGTGGTGGTCAACGACAGCGACGAGAGCGGCAGCCGGAAGGGACGGCTGGAACTGGCGCCCGGAGCCACCACGCGCGGGAAGAGCCCCGACCGCTTCGCCGTCTTCCAGATCCAGCCGACCGGGCACGGACGGAGGCTGTCCGCAGGGCTGCTCTGGGACCGCCGATGCGCCGAGGAAGGGGGCGCGTTCCAGGCGACCCTTGCCCTCTGCTCCCGGGAGACCCGCGAGGCCGTGGTTCGCGCGGAGCTGCGCTCTCTGGACACGCCGTCAGCGCCCCCGGCGGTGCGCGAGGTGAGCGTGCCGGTCACGCCCGAGCCGCGCGCCCTGACGCTCCAGGCGTGGAGCAGGTCTCCCGCCGGGCGCTATCTGCTGGACATCAGCGTGCGCACCGGGTCCGGGCAGCTGGCGGCGCGGGACAGACTGCCGGTGTTCATCTACCCTCCGGCGAAGCGCTGACGGACCGGCGGCCCGTCAGCCCGTCAACGGTCTCCGGCGGGCGGGGCGGGCGCCCCGTCGCGGGGAGAGTAGCCGAGAAGGCGCCGGGTGGACTCCAGGTCGAGGCGCGGCTCGCGGTTGTCGCTGACGCCGTGCGCGATGGCGAACCCGAGGTCCGGCGGCGCCTGAATGGCCAGGTGCAGGAGCTGACACAGGTCGTCCCTGCTGACGAACAGCCGGAAGAAGTCCGGGTAGGTCTCGTGAGCCAGGCGGGCCGGGTCCGAGAACGCGCCGATGCGCACCGCGATGCAGCTCATCCCCCGCCCCGAGTATACCCGGCACAGAGCCTCCCCGAAGCATTTCGTGGCGCCGTAGACGTTCACCGGCCAGGGCGACATCTCCGGGGTGACGGGGACGTCCGGAGGGTATCCGACGACGGCCTGCACGGAAGAGGCGAAGACGAAGCGCTTCACCCCTCTGCGATACGCGGCGTCGAAGAGATAGGCGGTGGCCGACAGGTTGTCCGCAAGAAGGTCCCCCACAAGCGCCTGAGTGCGCGGGTCCGCCGCGAGGTGCAGGACCGCATCGGCCCCTTCCGTGACCCTCCAGACCAGGTCCGGGTCGCTGATATCCCCGATGACCCACCGGCCCGCCGCCGCAGCCTCGGCCGCGGGAAAGGCCCGGTCAGTCAGAGTGAGGTCGTAATCCGCCCCGTGGCGTTCGATGAAGGCGGTCGCGATGCGGCCCGCGGCCCCCGTGACCAGAAGTCTCAATCCTGAGCGCCCCCTTCCGCGCCGCGCCGCCTTCGCCGTTCAGTCCTCTTCGATCTCGGGCATCCGCCGGACGTTCGGGTCGGTGAAGATGTCCGCCTCGTCCCGGCTGCGGGTCGAGAACTCCGACACCACCGCCCCCTCGGGTCCGGCTTTGAACCAGTGGCGCGTCCCCGGCGCCAGGGTGTACTGGTCGCCCGGACGCAGGATGATCTCGTGGCGCACCCGGCACCACTCGGACGGAGGGTCAACGGAGATGGTCTCGCTGGGGGGACCATCCACATACAGATACACCGTCCCCCAGCGGCAGCGGAACGTCTCCTCCTTCCCGGGGTCGCCGTCCACGGGCGGATGCAGATGCTCCGGACAGGCCTGGTTCGGAAACAGGACCAGTTCCTTGGCGCAGCAGCGCTCCGTGTTCACGTATGTCAGAATCTCGAGGCCCTGCTTCTCCAGCTCGCCCAGCCCGAAATCGGCGACTTCTATGCGCTCCTTCTCCTCGTCCGTCAGGACGATGCCGGCTTTGTCGAAATACTCCAGCGCCCGGGCCTGCGCGGCCCGCACTTCACTACGCTTCATTGTGTGTCTCTCTGCCTCCCCTCGGATTCTGACCCCATTTTACCCCGCGCACGCGGCCGGCTTCCAGACGGGAAAGCCGGGACGCTCACTCCGGCTGATGCCCCGTGACCAGACGCCGGACGAGCGCCGCCGAGTGCGCCCGCACCGCGTTGATGTCGTTGAACGACATGTTCATCCCGGCGGAGACGAGCACACGGCCGTCCGGCGCCCTGACCGAGCTCTCGGGCCCCCTGTCCGGCTCCACTCCTCCCCGGAACTCCCGTTCCTCGCCCAGCGAGCCGTCACGGCCCAGCGGTCGCGCCCAAACGGTGAGACTCTTGACATCCCACTCCGGAGCGGCGCGCACGCCGAACCCCGTGAGCACGTAGCCGTCCGGCAGGTCTATGGCCGCCTCCAACCCCGCGTCCGGCTCCCGGCCCGCCCGGATCTGGCTGGCCTCCCCCAGAGAGCCGTCCGGCAGCACCGGGCGCACCTTCAGCCAGATGGTGGTGACGTTGTCCTCGTGCCCCCGCGCTCCCAGGCCGGTGATGACGAAGCCGGGCGGCGCCTCCGCGAACGCCTCGACGCGCTCGTCCGCCTCCAGCCGCACGTCTCCCGGAGCGAAGGGGACAGTGGCCGCCGGAAGCCCGCAGTCCGGCGGCGGCGCGGCCGGCCCCAGGTCGTGCAGACGCACCCGGTCCACGTGGGCGCTCGCCCTGTCCACATCCCGCCACCGGAAGAACCCCAGCCCGATGACAGCCTCCTCTCCCTCCGCCAGGAACGTGTGCTGGAAGCGCATCCAGCGGCCGTCCGTCCAGTACCACTGGCTGGTGTTGCATCCGCCGTAGTCCAAGCCGCCTGAAGGGTCCGCGAAGAGCCGCACGCGGGTGTCCCCCCGCGGCCCGCCGACGGCCTCCGTATACGCCCACGCGCTCAAAGCGTAGCGATGCCCGGGCCGGGTCCCCACCTTCCGGAACAGGATGCTTTCCGCGAACACCTGCTCCCGCTTCTCGCCGGCCAGGATGCTCCATCCGGCCATCCGCCGCCCGTCTTTCGGCGACACGCCGTGCTCATCGGCGGCGTAGATGCGGTCGATGCCCTCAGTCTGCCACCCGGCCAGGTCCTCTTCGAAGCTTCCGTTGCCAAGGTCCACCTCCTCCAGATAGCGCAGCGGACCGTAGTCCGGAGCAGACGAGAGCCTGGGCGGAGCCAGGGTGACGAACTCGGGCGGATACTGCGGCTGGACGAGCGGCTCCACATCGCTGCGGGGCATCCGGATGCGATACACGGGCAGCCGCCACAGCCCGCCCGGGCCCCTGGCCGTGAACCTGAAGTCGTATTCGTGGCCGGACCAGAGCCGGTCCACCCTGACGCTGGTCCGGCCTGCCGGGACCTCCACGACGTCGCCTCCGCGCACGCCCGGACCGTCGATGGAGATGGAGACCGGGGAGGGAGGGGAGACCTGCCACGAGAACTCGACCTCGCTGTCGCCGATAATCACGGCGCGCACGTTCCCCATCGAGGGGAAGGCCCCGGGCTGCGGTTCGCCGTACACGGTCAGCCGGATGTCCAGCGGAGCATACTGCACGTTTTCGATGTCCGGCTCGTGGCCCTCGACCAGTCCCGTGACGCCGATCTCCGCCGTGTAGAGACGGCCGGGCTTCACGGGGAACTCGCCGGATGCAAAAACGAACGGGACCGTCCGGAACCCTCCATCCGAACCGCAGCCGATGCCGAACTTCGGCCCGGCCACAACGGCTCCGCTTTCATCCCGGATGCGCAGGACCAGATAGTTGCAGTGGCCGGAGACGGGACCGGCGGTGGCGGTCACCATCCGGACGTTCGCGGACCTGGGACGGAAGCCCACCCCGGAGGCGGCATACCGCCATCCCGAGCCGTCCGCACCTTCCACGAGCGCCCTTTTCAGGTCCGCGGGCTGCTCGACGATCCACACCGCGAGGTCCGACTCCGCCCGCAGGCATCCGTCCACGTAGAGGACCCCGGTGTCGCTGGCGTTGCCCGTGGAGTGAAGGTAGGGAGTGAACGGAGCGCCATCCTCGCGCCAGATGCGCAGGGCGTATGTCCCGCCCGGCGCCAGAGGCGCCTCTCCCGGCTCCCACCGCGCGCATCCCCAGGCCATCGAGGCGCCGGAGGAAAACGATTTGGCCGGTCCGATGCGCGCCCCTCCCGGGCCGCCGGCCAGCAGCTGCGCCCGGAAGCTGCCGTACTCCGAAGCCATCATCAGCGTGATGCTGACGAGCTCGTCACCGGTGGCGGTGAAGGTCTGCACGAACTCGCGGCCCGACAGCCCCCAGACGACCCCGTCCGGGGCGTAGGCGTGGTCCACCACCATGTCCGCGGTGTTCACGCGCGAGCGGTCCGCCACCAGACCCGAGACGAACCGCGGGTAGATGGCGAAGCCCTCCACGAAGGTGAGGTCCAGCGAACCCGTGGCGCAGGGATACTCGGTGAAGCCCTCGTCCGCCATCCCCGTGTTCCCGGTCATCGGTCCCCCGTCCCGGCAAAGGGCCGAGCGGGTCTTCGGGAGGACCGGCGCGTTGGTCTGAGAGCTCAGGACGCGGAAGAAGACGGGATGACAATCCCCCGGCTCCTGGCCTCCGGCTTCGCAGGCCGCCAGAAGCACAGCCGCAGCCAGCAGCAGCGCAGCCGCACGTGGCGAAGGCAGTCTTTCCACGGCACCCCTCCTTGCAGGCGTTTGCTGTGGGCTTACGTCCGCCGGCGCCGGTTTCCTGCCCGGATGTCCGGGAAGGGCTCCCGCCGGCGCGTCTCAGACATCCAGGCGGCCTTCGGCAATCTCCCGGAGCGAGGATGTGTCCAGCAGGGAGATGCTCCGGCCTCTGACGGAGATGAGTCCCCCGGTCTCCATCCTCAGGAACAGCCTGCTCAGCGTCTCGGGCGTGATGCCAAGATGCGCGGCCACCACCGCCTTGGCGGCCGGAAGGACGGTGGCGCCGCCGTCCTCCAGGTCCAGCAGATAGCCCGCCAGCCGCGAGGCGGCTCCCCGCAGGGCGAGCGACTCCACCTGTCCCACCAGACGCCGCAGCCAGAGCGCCATCCCGCCCATCAGGCGGAGTGCGATATCTGGCTCGGAACGGAGCAGGGCGATAAAACCCTCCCTCGGGAACCGGACCGTCCGGGACGCCCGGACGGCCTCGGCGTATGCGGGATAGGAGTCGCCAAGGAACAGGGCGGCTTCAGCGAAGGTCTGTCCCGGCCAGACCAGATGCAGCACATGCTCCCTGCCCTCCGCCGAAAGCTTGTAGACCTTGACAGCCCCTTCAGCCAGCAGGTAGAACCCCCCGCAGGGCTCGCCCTCGCTGAAGATGATCTCCCGGGGGTCGAAGCTCCGCCATCCGGCCAGTGACGCGAGCTTCTCCAGCATCCCGGACTCGAGGGAAGCGAACATCTCGGAGCCCTTCAGGGCCGTCAGGAGTCTGTCATCCGGCATCGTCCCGCTCCACGGCGCCGGAGTCCGCCGGTATGAGGGCCGGGGGGAACTCACGGCGCAAGGCTTTGTTACAATCTATTAGGGACGGGCCGGAACCGGCAAATGACCCGGTGCCGGAGCCGTCAACGAAGTTCGCGCGGGTGAGGCGGTCGCAGGCCGGGCACGCGCTCAACGGTGAGCGAGGGATCCATGACTGATTGCGAAAGCGTGCAGGAAAGCATCTCGGCTCTGGCTGACGGAGAGTTGACGGGCGATGAGCTCCGTTCCGTGGCGCAGCATCTTGAAGAGTGCAGCGACTGCGCCAGAGTGCGGGCAGAAATGGTCCGGCTGCGGGCCGTCACCCAGGTGGCGCTCGCTTCCACCTCCTGTCCCTCTCATCTCCGGAAGAGGGCCCTTCACGCTCTGAACGAGGAGCAGCGAAGCCTCCGGGACACTCAGGCCGTCCGAAGGCCCTTGCGGTTCGTGTGGGCGCCGGCGGCGGTGGCAGCCGCGCTCCTGCTTCTGTTCGCCGGGCGGCCCGGATATGTCCCGCTGCACGAACTCCCCACCCTTCAGCAGCGGAACTCCGTCTCGCACGGCTCGCCGGTCCTGGCAGCCGAGGCTCTGCGGGAGGAGCTGGACATCGGCGTCAGGCCGGTGGAGCTGGCTCCGCTGGGGCTGCGGTTCGAATCCGCCGGGCGCGCCAGCGTGGCCGGATGCAAGGGAGCCTATTTCACCTTCGTCTCTCCGGACGGGCAGCGCCTGACCGTCTTCGAAATCTGTCCCGGAGGAAAAGCCGTGCCTTCCGGCCGAAGCGCGGAGCGCTACGACCTGCGCGACGGGTGGCAGATCCTGCGCACGTCCGACGGGCGGGACATCCTCTTCCTCAAGCCGCCGCGCGGGCTGGTGGTGGCCATCTGCTCGGAACTCCCGCTCCAGAAGGCCGCGGATGCGGGGAGGCTGGTGCAGGAGCAGATGGCCCGGCGCTGACCTCGGGCGTCTAAGCGTTCAGCAGCGAACGCAGAAGCTGTATCTCGTCGCCGTGGCGGTCGGGGTCCGGCGTCTCCAGGATGAGGGGGATGTCACGGAATCGGCTGTCGTTCACCAGCAGGCGGAACGCCTCCTCTCCCAGCAGGCCCTCCCCGAGCGACGCGTGCCGGTCGATCCGTGAGCCCAGGTCCTTCTTCGCGTCGTTCAGATGCAGGCAGCGCAGGCGCTCCAGCCCGATGATGCGCTCGAACGCATCCATCGTCGAGGCGAAGCCCTCCGGCGTCCGCAGCTCATAGCCCGCCGCGAAAAGGTGGCAGGTGTCCAGACAGACGGCGGTGCGCTCGGGAACGCCCGTCTCTTCCAGCATCTCGGCCAGTTCCTCGAACGAAGACCCGAGCGAGCTGCCCTGTCCGGCCGTGCCCTCCAGAAGGATGGTGACCGACGCCGCCCCCGAACGGTCCAGACACTCGCGGATGGCCTCCCCCACCCTCCGGATGGCCGCGGACACATCTCCGTCGTGCGCGCCGCAGTGCGTCACCAGCCACGGGATGCCCATCTTCTCGCAGCGTCCCAGTTCGTCCGTGAAGGACTCCAGCGACCTGCCGCGCACCACGGGGTCCGAGGATGCGAGATTCGTCAGGTAGATGTCGTGAGCGACGCACAGCACCCCGTATTCCTGACAGGCTTCGCGGAAGCGCGCCGCCTCCTCGTCCGCCAGCGGCCGCGCTTCCCATCTCTGGGGGGCGCGGGTGAAGATCTGCACGGCGTCGCAGCCGATCTCGCGGCCGGACCTCGCGGCGTTCCACGCGCCGCCCGCCGTGCTCCTGTGAGCTCCCAGGATCATCAGAGCCCTCCCTTCCGTCAGACACAGCAAAGAGCGGCGAGGCGCCGGGCGATGTCCGGCGCCTCGCTCTGAACTGCGGCAGAGGCCGCCCTCCTGCCCGGAATCAGCGGGAGGCCAGGTGCCTGTCCAGCATCAGCAGGCCGTGCGAGCTGGAGCCGACCATCTTCACCTGCTCGAGGATATCGCTGGCCGTCTTCTCCTCCTCGACCTGCTCGTTGATGAACCACTGCAGGAAGGACTGCGTGGCGTAGTCGTTCTCAGCCACGGCCTTCGCGTAGAGCTCGTTGATGGCCCCCGTGACCAGCCTCTCGTGCTCCAGGACCTTCTCGAAGATATCCTGAGCGGACTGGAACTCGAGCGGAGGCTGCTCGACCGGCTTCAAGACGATGCGTCCGCCCCGGTCGTTGATGTAGTTGTAGAACTTCAGGGCGTGCCCGTACTCCTCGGCGCTCTGAGCCCGGAGCCAGTGACCGAATCCCCCGAGATTCACGGACTCGCACCAGGCGGACATCGCGAGATAGTAATAGGAGGAGTAGAACTCCTTGTTCATGTGCCCGTTGAGGGCATCGAGCAGAGACTGACTCAGCACTTTCTTGCAGCTTCCTTTCCTTCGCCGGGATGCTCCGGCTGATTCTTTCGGCCTGACCGGGCCGGGACAGCAAGGGGGGAACCGCCGCGGACCCGGCTTGCTCCCTCTGCCGTGCACGACCGACCGGCAGGTCTGTCACCGGACCGGGGAGAATGATACCACAGCGCCGGCAGACCCGGCCCCCGGCCGTGACGTTCTTACCCTGCAGGCCGCCGATGCAAAACGGTCCCGTCAGTAAGAATAACTATTCTCTCCGGATGGTTCCGGTCCTGCTCCTGACCGCCGTCCTCCTGCTCGTGACGGGACTTGCGGCTTCGCGCGGTCCCTCAGGACCGCCCTTCGAGACGGCCGCGGGCGCGCGGGAATGGCTGGCCGGCTTCGAGGTGCGTTCGCGGGAGGACCTGCAGGAGCTGCATCGCGCCTGCAGGCTCATCCTGGAAGCCCTGCCGCCCGGGCCGGACGCGGACGGGCTGGCGGACCTGGTGATGACGCTGGAGGATTTCTCCGCGCCGGAGGCCGGTCCCGGGGAGGAGCTGCTCATCATCCTGTTCGAGGACTCCGCCGACCCCGCCATCCGCCGTCTGCGCGACTCGGCCGGACTTGCCCCTCCCCCGGGAGGAGCCGTCGTCCGCATCTACCCCACCCCCGCCGGGATGCCTCCCGGCATCCGCAGGCTGTTCCGCGAAGACACCGCAGGGATAACATACCTGACCCGATACATCGCCATCTGGACGGAAGGACGCTCTGAGGAGGAGGTTGCGGACCTGCTCTCGCATGAGCTCGTCCACGCATACATCCTGACCCTCCTGGGTCTGGAGGCCCAGAGCCTTCCCCAGTGGTTCCACGAGGGCTCCGCGCTGTACCTCTCCGGAGGGAAGACGCAGTACGTCAGCCATCAGGACTACGGACACACGCGGGTCAGCTGGTCCCCGCGGGACTACAACGAATGGCGGCGGGCATTCCAGTATCTGGACCGGCGGTTCGGCAGGGAGGAGACGGAGCGGTTCATCCGGAAGGCGGTGGAGCAGCGCGACGCGACGCGGGCGCTCCGTGAGGTGTTCGGGATGGAAGACTACGCGGCGCTGGCCCGCCGCGCGCGGCGGCGATGGATGATGGACCAGACCACGCGGGCCGCCCTCATCCTTGCGGCGATCGGGGTGGCGGGGTATCTGCTGCGGCTGCGCGCCGCGAGGGAGCGAAGGGAGATGCTGGACCCCGATGAGATACGCTGGTAGGAGCGGCCGGCCGTGATCTCCGTGACGGCCCTGATGGCCGGGCTGGCGGGCTGGCTGGTCACGTACCTGCTCTTCATCCGGAGCAGCAAGGGGGACGAGCGTCCCGGGATGCGCATCCTGATGTCGTTCGTGGCCGGGACGGGCATCGCGCTCATCGTTTCCGCCATCCCGGCGCTGCTTTTCGTTGCGGAGAGCAGCCAGGCTTCCCCGGCAACACTCGTCCCGGCCGGACTGCTGCTCGTCGGCACCCTGTGCGCAAGGGCCGGCCAGAAGGCATGGGTGGCCGGACAGGTGCTCTCCAGCACGCCCGTCTCGCGCATCCGCTCCGCTTCGCAGGGCTGGGTGAAGCTCCGCGGGCAGGCGGTGTTCGATCAGCCCGTCTACTCGCGCACCGGGAACATCCCCTGCCTGTACTTCACGGAGACCACTCAGCGCTACACCCGTCACACCCGGCAGGTGCAGGACCCCCAGACGAAGCAGTGGAGGACGGAGACCTACTACACCTGGGACCACTACTCCTCGTATGCCGCCGCTACTCCGTTCCGTCTGACGGACGGCACGGGGGAGGTGGCGGTGGACATCCGGGCTGCGGTGTTCGAGCCCGGGCACTGGGCCAGCTTCTACAACGGGCGTCCGGGAAGCGGCGGGGCCTTCCCCCGCGAGGGGGACCTGCGGACCACCGTGCGATTCATCGCTCTGGACTCCCAGCTGGAGGCGGCGGGGCTGCTGCGCCACGGCGTCCTGACGCGGCACCCCGCGATGGGCGCGGCGCTGGTGGGCGAAGGGTCGCTGAGCGGGACGGCGACGGGAAAAAAGCTGGGAGGATGCCTGGGGATGACCGCAGGAGGAGCAATGGTGGCGGCCGCCCTGCTGTCGCCGCCGGTGCTGGCCACAGTGGCCATGGAGACTGAGGGGATGGAGTTCGAGGCTGCACTGGCAATCGCGTTCCTCGGCGCTGCGATCGGCGTCATCCTGCTGGGCTGGATGGTCATCCTGTACAACGCCATCGTCTCGCTCAAGCGGCAGGCCGAGCGCGCCTGGTCCGACATCGACGTGTCGCTTCAGATGCGATGGGACCTGGTGCCGAACCTGGTCGAGACTGTCAAGGCCTACGCGCAGCACGAGCGACAGATCTTCGAGGCCGCGATGGCCGCCCGCGCGCGGGCGCTGGAGGCCAGGGACCGGAGGACCCGCATCCACGCGGAGGAGCGCCTGGAGCGCTCGCTGCCGTCCCTTCTGGCGGTGGCGGAGGCCTATCCGCAGCTGCGGGCGTCGGAGAACTTCCTGAAGCTCCAGCAGCAGCTGCAGGAGATAGAGGACGCCATCGCCGACCGCCGGGAGATCTACAACGACAGCGCGACGAACTTCAACACGTTCATCCAGTCCTTCCCCGGACTGCTGATGGCGGGAGCGATGTCTGAAAAGCCGCTCCCGCTCTTTCAGGCGGAGCCTGCAGCACGCCGTCACCCTCTTTCGTGACAGGGCACCCGGGAGGAGGAGCGAGGCGAGGAGGTCGAAGACGATGGAATACCGTTCTCTGGGACGCACGGGAGTGCGGGTCAGCAAGCTGTGCCTGGGCTGCATGATGTTCGGGCGCAGGACGGACGAGGAGGAGAGCATCCGGATGGTGCACCGCGCGCTGGACGCGGGCATCAACTTCCTGGACACGGCGAACGTCTACGGACGCGGCGCTAGCGAGGAGGTCACCGGCAAGGCGCTCAAACAGAGCGGCCGGCGCGACCGTGTGGTGCTGGCCACGAAGGTGCACGCCAGCATGGACGACGAGGACCCGAACGCCCGGGGCAACCACCGCCGGCACATCATCCAGCAGTGCGAGGAGTCGCTCCGGCGGCTGCAGACGGACTGGATAGACCTGTATCAGATCCACCGACCGGACCCGTCGGTGCCCATCGACGAGACGCTGCGAGCGCTGGACGACCTGGTGCGGCAGGGCAAGGTGCGCTACATCGGGACCAGCACGTTCGCGGCGTGGCAGATCGTGGAGGCGCTGTGGGTGTCGAAGGAGCTGGGACTGAACCGGTTCGTCTGCGAGCAGCCTCCCTATCATCCGCTGGACCGCCGCATCGAGCGCGAACTGGTGCCGATGGCTTTGACGTACGGCATCGGGCTCATCCCCTGGTCTCCTCTGGCGGGCGGGTTCTTCACCGGGAAGTACCGCCGGGGCGAACCGTATCCGGAGGGTTCGCGCCTGACCGGAAGCTCCAGGGTCTACGGGGACGCGGCGTTCGACGTGCTGGATGTGTTCGAGGAGCTGGCGCTGGCGAAGGGGGCCACGCCCTCTCAGGTGGCGCTGGCGTGGAACGCGGCGCAACCGGGCATCACCGCTCCCATCATCGGTCCGCGGACGATGGAGCAGCTGGAGGACAACCTGGGAGCCGCGGACATCGAGCTGACGGACGAGGACCACGAGCGCATCGACGCGGTGGCGCCTCCCGGCCGCGCCATCGTCCCGTTCTACGAGGCGGCGTGGGGGCCGCATCAGCACCGCTGGTAAGCACGGAAGACTGCGGGGCGGGCGGCGGTTTTCCGCCGGCCCGCCCCGCCTGGCGCAGATTCCGAAGCGAGGCTCGCGTCAGTCCAGGACGCTGACGTCCTCCGATGACCGGGTCAGGATGACGCTGCGGACGACGGAGCCGTCCACGTAGGCGGCGGAGATGCCGGTGACCTTCACCATCCCGCCGGCGCTGACCGGGGCATCCGAGACCACCTTGAGTCCGGTGCGGCCGCCTTCGGCCTCGCGCATCGACCCGTCATCCACCCAGAAGCAGCCCTCGCCGGTCGCGGAGACCACTCCGCTGACCGAGATGAGCAGCCCCAGGTTGTAGGTGCCCGCGCTGCCGGGGACGCCGGGCGTGTACTGGTTCAGGGCGAGACCGCCCACCGCCTTGCCGACGATGTGCATCGGCTCCGGCACCGCGGCCCCGGCCGGGAACACGTAGACCTGCGCGTCGGTCAGGGCCCGTTCGCCATCGACGACGGCGAGCTTCCCGTAGACGTTCACCAGGTCGCCTTCCCGGCAGGACTGGCTCGTGACGACCTTCAGCCCGCCGGAGCGGTCAGCCTCCTCGATGTAGAAGCGGTCCTGCAGCACGTCCGTCCCGGCCGTGACCACCTTTCCGATGAGCAGCAGCTCGGTGCCGTCCGTGGAAAGTTTGGCGGAGCCCGCGGTCATGGGGTTCCAGAGCCCTGAGGCGGGATAGGCGCCCACGTCCATCCGGCTGCCATCCGGGTCCGTCTTCGTCGGATCCCCCGTGTTGATGCAAGGGGAGACCGGCCGCAGGGTGAAGTCCCCGACGGAGGCGTTGACGAACGCCGGGTCGGCCGAGAAGTTGCCCGGCCCGAACGGGAAGGTGTCGGTCCACTCCCAGACCCACTGGTTGCTCTGGTTCAGCACCTGCTTGCGGAGGTAGTTGACTCCGACGATATCGCAGTACGCAGCCGAGATGGACCCCCCTTCCTCACCGTTCACCTGCGTGGCCGCGTAGGGATCGCCGAAGAAGATGCAGCTGTTCAGGACAACGTCCGAGTCGCCCCAGGTGTACAGCCCCATCCGGGCGTTGCTGGCGAACGTGCAGCTCTGGTAGGTCGCGTCCGCCCCGGCGCTCGCCACCCCGTCCCGTCCGGAGAAGCTGAACTCGCAGTGGTCGAACGCCGGGGCTACGCCGTTCAGGAACACATTGCCTTCGGCATGGTGCCAGAAGCCTCCCCGGGAGGTGTAGCTCACATCGCCCCCGTAGCGGAAGATGCACCAGGAGAAGACGCTCGCCCCGCCCCCGCCATAGACCGCCACCTCCGGATAGTCCCCTCCGGCGGGCGCGGTATCCGAACCGTCGCCGTTGGTGTCTCCCGCCAGCGTATCGTCCCGGATGGACGTGAAGGCGATGCGGGCCTCGTTGGTGCCCACGGCGACCATCCGCCCGCCGACTCCCAACCAGCCGCCGGGCCGGAATTTCACCGTGACACCGGGCTCCAGAGTGAGCTCGGTGGGCGATGCGAACCAGGTGCTGCCGGTGATGATGAACGGGCAGTTCCCGCCAGACACCCTGTGCCACGTGCCGGAGACATCGATAAGGCCCTCCCGCACGTCGATGCCGTTCTGCGCGTTGTCCTGGACGATGTTGTCGCCCGCGATGCTGGAGGCGGCATTGCCGTTCACGCTGAGCGCGGCGCCGGCCATGTTCCCGGTGATCAGGTTGCCCCGGATGGGCAGGGGGGACTTCACGGTGTTGTACGACCCCTCCGCGTAGATGGCGCGGGTCGAGTTGTCCCGGATGTGGTTGGCCACGATGTCGGCCAGGCAGTCGGCGCGGCACCAGATGCCCACGCTGCCGGAGCGGGAGATGTCGCACTGCTCGACGACGGCGGATGTGCCGGAGAGCAGCAGGTTACCGTAGGCATGGTGCCAGAAGCCCGGGGAACTCTGGTACGAGCCGTCACCCGCATAACGGATGGCGCAGTTCTTCAGGCGGGAAGCACTGGAGGCGCCGCCGTAGATGACCAGCTCACGCCAGTCCCCGGGCGCGGGCGCGGTGGCATCCCCGTTGCCGTTGGTGTCTCCGCCCACCGTGTCGTCATGCACGGACGTGAAGACCACCGGGATGCCCGGCGCCTCGCTGACAGCCTGCAGGTTCCCCGCGCAGTAGATGCCGATGCCGCCGTGCGCTTTCACCACCGTGCCCGGCTGGAGCGTCAGCTGACCCTCCGCACCGAGCCAGAGCGTCTCCGCCAGCACGTAGGGGATGGAACGGTACCAGGTCCGCGTGTCGACGATGGTGCCGCCCTGCTGGTAGATGCCGTTCCAGGCATTACCCGTGGCGGAGCAGAACGCCAGGGAGGCGCTGGAGGTGATGTGCTGCCAGATGGCATAGGACCCGCAGCCGGTGACCTTCACGGCAGAGAACGCCGGGTGCGAGCCGTCCAGGACGACGACGCCATGGGTGGCCGCCGAATCGAAATCGACCTGCTGCAGCAGGGGATCGGACTGCCGGATGATGACGGCTCCGCTGTGCGTCAGCCAGTAGCCCGGATCCGGCGTGTACGCGCCCGCCGCGCCGTAGCGCACCACGCAGTTCCGCAGCAGCGAGCCGCTGCTGTCCGGACCGGAGATGAGGATGCTGTTCCAGTCGCCGGGCGCCGGGGAGGTCTCGGACCCGTCGGCGTTCGTGTCCCCGTCCACAGTGTCGTCCTTCTCCGAAGTGAAATAGATGCGGTTGCCGTCGGTCCCGAGCGCCAGGAGCGTCCCGAACGAATAGAGATTGCTGCCGGCAGAGAACTTGACGACGTTGTTCTGCGTGATGGTCAGCGTCCTGCCCGCCGGGACGCGCACGATGCCATCGATGACGATGGTGGGGGTCCCCATCATCCTGCGCCAGGTCGCGGATTCATTGGCGATGGAGCTGGTGTAGACCCGCAGCGCGTTGCTGGTGTTCCCCGAGACGACGTTGCTGGAGTCGAACTGGCTGAGAGACTCGGCGTGCAGCAGGGCCGCGCGGGTGTTCTGCGTCAGGACACAGTTCCGCACGCGCGGCGTCCCCTCCGTGGCCTGGAACGCGTCGTCCTCGATGACGATGCCCCACGGGTTGTTCCGGATGGTGCAGTTCTGGAGCACCGGGTCGCTCGCCCACCTCGAGTAGAGTCCGTAATGGCCTGAATGCTCGAAGGTGCAGTCCTTCAGCAGGGGTGAGCAAGCGTGGGTGAACACGTTGCCCCTGTGGTGGTACCAGGTGCCCGTCGCAGAGATGTAGGCGCCGCTCCCTCCGTAGCGCACCACGCACCACTCCATCCTGGAAGCCGAGGCGGCGCTTCCGACGAATGCCACGTCACACCACGTTCCCGGCGAGGGCGACGTCTCGGAGCCGTTGTTGTTGGTGTCCCCGTAGATGTCGTCGTTGATGTCCGTGAAGTAGATGGGTTCGGACGAGGTGCCCACAGCCTGAAGGTCTCCGTAGACGTAAAGTCCTCCTCCGCCGGAGAACTTGACCGCCACTCCGGGCTGCACGGTCAGGGACGCGTCGGCGGCCAGCCAGACGCTGGCGTCCAGCACGTACGGTATGGACTTGTACCAGGTCCGGCTGCCGGTCAGGGTGCCGTTGGGGATGCGGATGCCGTTCGTGCCGTTGCCGCCCGCCGAACAGGCGGAGAGCGACGGGTTGCTGTCGCTGTCGTCGCACAGGATGGCGTACGACCCGCAGTTCGTGATGGTGGTCATCGAGACGGCCGGGCGGGAGCCGTTCAGGACGAACAGGCCGTAGTGGCCTGACTCGGCAAGCAGCGAGTTGGAGACGGACGCGCTCGAGCCGTAAAATCCGATGAGCCCGCGTTCGTGGTGCCAGAAGCCGGGGGTGGGCACATACCGGCCGCTGCCCCCGTACGAGATGCGGCAGTGGTTGAACGACGAAGCGTCGGAACCCGTCCCGATGAGCAGGATGGTCCCCCAGTCTGACTTCGCGGGGGTCGTGCCGGAGCCGTCCCCGTTGGAGTCGCCTCCCACGGAATCGTCCCGGTAGGAGGTGATGGTGACGGGGTTCGCAGGCGTGCCGCTCGCCGTGAGCACCCCGCGGCTGTAGATGGAGACGCCCTGCAGCTTGACAACGGCGCCCGCATCCATGTTGAGGGACCTGCCCTCTCCACAGAAAACATCACCCGTGACATACCACGCGGACACCCCGGACATGGCATGCCAGGTGGCGGCATTCTGAATCTCCCCTCCGTACACCTGGACGATGTTCCGGGTGTTGCCGCTCACGGTATTGTTGGACGCGAACGCTCCGGCCGCCTGAGCCGAGCAATAAACGGCGATATCGTTTCCCGTAAAGGTGCAGGACCGGACGGGCAGCTGCGGCCCGAAAGGCTGGTGGTAGGAGCTGCCTTCGAGCACCATCCCGTAAGGGCTGTCCGTGAACTGGCAATGCGAGATGTCGGCCTGACACCCGCTCGGCGCGCAAAATGCGTAGTTCCCCGAATGTGACGAGGCGCAATACTCGAACGAGGGGGCGCAGTCCCAGACCAGGATGTTCCCGCGCGCATGGTGCCAGTATCCGCCGGTCGGGATGTATGCCCCGTCGCCGCCCCAGGACACGTCGCAGAATCGCATCACGGAGCCGCTGGCTGCGGCCCCGATGAACGCGATCTCGCGCCAGCTTCCCGGTGCGGGACTGCCCGAGGTCGATGTGAACGCGATGCGCCCGGTCGAGCTGCCCTGGGCATTCAGGGTCCCGCGGATGTACATCCCCGTCCCGGCGGAGAACCTGACCGTCACGCCCTGGCCGATGTTCAGCGTGGCGCCTTCGTTCACGAAGACCTGAGCTTCGATGATGTACTCCGGCCCCGAGCCCTGCACTCCGAAGTTCGAGTCGGAGTTCCAGGAGACCGTGGTCCCGGACCCGTAGGTCCGGTCCACCACGTTGTAACGCCACTCCTGTGCGGGCTCGTACCAGTAGTAGTCGCGGTTGACGTAGACCGCAGCGTGTAGTGAGCCGCCGAAGGCGAGCAGAAGGCTCGCGACGAGCAGCAGACGCAAAGAGGATCTCATCATTTCCACACCCCTTTCCCAGGCTCCCGCAACGGCCAAGGCCGACCCGTCCCGGCGAGCGGGCGGGGAGGCCGGAAGCCGGGCAAGCGGGAGCGGACGAGCATCTATGAGGAGGGGGAGTCCGGAAGGCGGGCCTTTCTGCACGACCTTCGAAAGGCAGGGGCTCGGATTTCGGAGTCGCCACCCTCAGGAAACATGCTATCACCGTGCTTGCGGCCTGGAAACCCGTACGATTACCAGTTGTCGCAGCATCTGCGACACCGCCCTCGCAGGTCCGCATCTTCGCAGCGATTCGGCTACAATCCCGTGGGGGCGTGAGGCCCTCGCCCGGCCATGCCAGACGGACCTGATCCCCTGATGCTCTTCCACCCCGCCACAGCGGCGTGGTTCCGCCGCACCCTGGGCCGCCCCACCCCCGCGCAGGAACTGGGCTGGCCGCCCATCGCCGCGGATGAGAACACCCTCATCCTGGCGCCGACAGGGTCGGGGAAGACCCTGGCCGCGTTCCTGTCCGGGCTGGACCGGCTGTTCCGCGAGGGGCTGGAAGGCGCGCTTCCGAAGGGCGTCTCGCTTCTCTACATCTCGCCCCTGAAAGCCCTGAACTACGATATCGAGCGGAACCTCCGCCCGCCTCTGGAGGGCATCGCGCGGGAGATGAGCGGGATGGGACTGGAGCCGCCGGAGCTGCGGGCGGGCGTGCGGACAGGAGACACCCCGTCGCGCGAGCGCGCGCGGATGGCGCGCAGGCCGCCGCATATCCTCATCACCACCCCGGAATCGCTGAACCTCATCCTCTGCTCCCGGGCGCGGACGATGCTCGGGACGGTTCGGCAGGTCATCGTGGACGAGATACACTCGCTGGCGGGCAACAAGAGGGGCGCGTTCCTCTCGCTTCTGCTGGAGCGTCTGGAGGACCTGACGGGCCGCCCCTTCGCCCGCGTGGGGCTTTCGGCCACGCAGCGTCCTCTGGAGGAGGTGGCGCGGTTCCTGGGAGGCTACGACTCCGGAGGCCGGCCGCGGCCCATGCGAATCGTGGACGCAGGCTCCCGCAAGCGGCTGGACATCGCGGTGGACACCGCGGCGCCGGACTTCCGCTCGATGGAGGCGGGCGAGCTCTGGCCGTCGCTGGAGCGCAGGCTGCTCAGGGAGATAGAGCGGCGCCGCTCCACCATCATCTTCGCGAACACCCGGGGAGCGGTGGAGCGGCTGAGCCGCGAGCTGAACGAGATGGCGGAAGAGCACCTGGTGGAGCCCCACCACGGCAGCATCTCCGCCACCCGCCGCCGGGAGACGGAGGAGCGGCTGAAGCGGGGGCGTCTCCGGGCCGTGGCCGCCACCGCAAGTCTGGAGCTGGGCATCGACATGGGCGCGGTGGAGATGGTGTGTCAGGTGGGCTCCCCGAAATCGGTGTCCGCCGGTCTTCAGAGGGTGGGCCGCGCCGGGCATCTGGCCGGCGCGGAAAGCCGCGGCCGTATCTTCGCGACCTCGCCCGTGGACCTGCTGGAGAGCGCGGTGCTGGCCGCGATGATGCTGCGGGGCGAGGTGGAGCCCACCCGAGTCGTCAGGAACCCGCTGGATGTCCTGGCCCAGCAGATCGCCGCGATGAGCGTGCACGGTCCGGTGTCCGTGGCGGCCGTGCTGGAAACGGTGCGGCGCTCGGCCTGCTTCCACGACCTCCCGGAGGAGGCGTTCCATCGCACGCTGGAGATGGCCGCCGGCCGGATGGCCCCCGACCTCCCGGCGCGCGTGGCGCTCGACCGCGCCAACGGGCGCGTCCTTCCGCTGCCCGGCACCCTGCGGGCGGTGGTGGCGGGCGGCGGAGTCATCCCGGACACGGGACAGTTCCCCGTCTATCTCAGCGGCACGCGGACCTCCATCGGGGAGCTGGACGAGGAGTTCGTCTTCGAGGCCAGGGAGGGCGACGCGTTCCGTCTGGGCGTCAGCACCTGGCGCATCGAGAAGATCGAGGCGGACCGGGTGTTCGTGAGACCTTCTCCCGGCTCTCCGGCGAAGGCTCCCTTCTGGCGAGGGGAACAGGTTAGCCGCCCTCCTGCCACGGGACAGGCCATCGGGGAGCTGCTGGAGGAGGCGGAGAGACTGGAGACCGTGGAGCAGGTGCGAGAGCTGGTCTCGCGCAGGACGCCGTGCACTCCCGATGCGGCGCGGAACCTGGCGGAGTTCATCTTCCGGCAGCGGGAGAAAGGGGCCCTGCCCACCCACCGGCGCGTGGTGGTGGAATCCTTCCGCGACGCGCTGGGCGAAGGGAGGATGGCGGTCATCACCCCGTTCGGCTCGCGGGTGCACCAGGCGCTTCGCATCGCTCTCACCGAGATGATGCTGGAGGAGACGGGCGCCGCTCCGGAGAGCATGGCCGGAGACGAGGGCGTGCTGCTCCGGCTCCCTTCGGACACGGTGGACCCTGCCGCGCTGCTGCGGAGGCTCAGTCCGGGACGCTTCCGGGAACTGCTGGAGCGGGGGCTGATGCGGAGTCCGGTGTTCGGGCTGAGGTTCCGTCAGAACGCCGCGCGCGCCCTGCTGATGCCGCCGCGTCAGCCCGGCAAGCGCAATCCGCTCTGGCTGCAGCGGCTCAAGGCGAAGGACCTGCTGCAGATGGTGCGGCGCATCCCGGACTTCCCGGTCATCGTGGAGACGGCGCGGGAATGCCTGGAGGAGCAGACCGATGCCGCCCTCACGGAGCAGCTCCTCGCCGGCCTGCAGGACGGAGAGGTGGAGCTGCGGGAAGTGCGCTCCGCCGCCCCGTCACCGTTCGCCTCCGCGCTGGAGTTCCAGCTCCAGATGGAGTTTATGTATGTCTGGGACAGGCCCGCGGGCGCCGCAGCGGCGGAGGCTCCGGCAGGCGGTCCGCTGACCCGTCAGGCGATGGCCGGGGCTGCGGTGGACTGGCGGGCGCTCGAACAGCTCCGCGAGGAGACGCAGCGCCTGCTGCCCCGCTCGCGCGCCAGGACAGCCGCCGAACTGGCCGAGGTCTTCCGGCTTCTGGGCGACCTGACGGCCGGGGAAGCCGCCGAAAGGTCCGGCGACGGCAGCCTCTCCCTGCTGCGGGAGCTCGCGGAGGCGGGGATGGTGGAGACGGTGGAGATTCGCGGGGAGGAGCGCTTCGTCCTGAGGGAGGAGGCGGCGGAGTGGCGGTCGGCCACGAGTGATCCCGGCGGGAATCGCGCCTTCTGGGAGCGGGCTGCGGCACGCTTCATCGCGGCAAGTCCCGGATGCGGCCCCGGCGCGTTCGCGGGCCGATACGGGCTGGAGGACGCTTTCGCACGCGCGTGCTTCGAACGGGCGCGCGAGACAGGCGCCGCGCTGGAGGTGCAGGGGCGCTGGCTGACGCCGGGCGCTCTGGAGGCGACGGGACGCATCTCCCGGGGGATGAAGCGGCGGGAAGCCCGGCCTGTCCCGCCGGAGCGCTTCCAGCAGTTCGTGCTGGAATGGCAGCACGTCTCCCCCGGCGAGCGTCTGCGCGGGAAGGAGGGGCTGCTGGAGGTCCTGGAGCAGCTTGCGGGAGCCGCTCTGCCCGCCCGGCTCTGGGAGCCGGAGTTCCTTGCGCGGCGGCTGGAGGGCTACTCTCCGGAATGGCTGGACTGGCTGCTGGCGGCCGGTCTTGTCATCTGGCGCGCCATCCCCGGGACGGGAAAGCCGGGCGACCTCGCGCTGCTGCCCCGTGGTCTGGAACGCCTGCCTCTTCTTGCCCGTGAGCCGGCTCCCCCGCCGGAGGACCCGGCGGCGCAGGCCATCCTGAAGGCGCTCCGAGAGCGAGGGGCGAGCTTCGTGGTGGACCTGGGGCTGGCGCTGAGGATGGACACCCGCGAGGTCTCGAAGGCGCTCGCGGAACTGGCGTGGCGCGGGCTGGTGACGCATGACAGCTTCGCTCCCGTCCGCGACCACCGCCCGTCGCCGGACATCCGTCAGGAGGCGGCCCGGACGCGCGGCACCCCCCGCCAGCGTTATCAGCAGCTGAAGAGGCTGCGTCCCCCTCTGAAGCTTGCCGCTCCCGGGCGCTGGCAGGCTCTGGATTCCGGCACGGCCGCTCCGGACGAGGAGACGGTGGAGATCCTCGCCCGCCTGCTTCTGGAGCGCTACGGCATTCTGGCCCGCGACATCGCCCACGCGGCCGGCCTTCCCGTTCCCTGGGGCAGCCTGTACCGCGCCCTTCAGCGGATGGAGCTGAGCGGAGAGATTGGGCGGGGCTACTTCGTGGAGGGTATCGGCGGGGCGCAGTTCGCGCTCCCGGAGGCAGCGGCGGCGCTCAGGACAGGCGCGGGCGAGGCTTCGCCGGTGCTGGTGAACACCTGCGACCCCGCACTGGTCCTCCCCTTGCCGTGCGCGCGGCGCGCCGCCAACTACTGCGTCATTCTGAAGGGAAGGCCGGCTCTGGTGGTGGAATCCTCCGCCAAGAGGCTGCTTCCGGTGGCCGGCGAGGCAGAGGCCCTGAAGTGCGTCCCGGCCCTGAAGGACGCTCTGGCCTCCCCCTGGCCCCTGCGGCCGCTGCGGCGGCTGGAGGTGGAGCTCTGGGGCGACGCGGAGGTGCGCGGGCATCCCGTGGAGAGCGAACTCAGCGCGCACGGATTCCAGCGGACCCCGCGGGGGATGGTGCTGGAAGCGTTCTGACAGGCACGCACCGGTGAGGCCGCCCGGCGGCGGAGGAAGCAGGCGGGGACGGGGCAAGGAGAGACGCGGATGGAGTTCAAGCCGGACTGGGAACAGGCTGTGCGGCGGTTCGAGGCCTGGTTCGCCTTCGAGGAGACGGACCGGCCCGTGATGATCGTCAGCGCCCCGAAATGCGCCGTGGACTGGCCTCCCGCTCCCGAAGACCTTCTGCGGCGCTGGACCGACCCGGAATATCTCATCGCCCGGAACGAGGCGGTCTTCCGGGCCACCCATTTCGCGGGGGAGTCCTACCCGCACTTCTGGCCGAACCTGGGCCCGGGCATCGCGGGCGCGTATGCCGGCTGCGAACCCGTCTTCGACGAGACCACGATGTGGCTCACGCCTCTGGATGCGCCTCCCGGGGACATCCATCCGGTATGGGACGAAGAGAACCGCTGGTGGCGGACGACGGTGGAGCTGACCCGTGCGGCGGCCGCGGCGGGAAAAGGCCGGTGGGTGACCGGCATCACGGACCTGGGAGGCGTCACCGACATCCTGGCCGGGATGCGCCATCCCGACAGGCTGTGCATCGAGATGCTGGAGGAGCCTGAAGAGATTCTGCGCATCCGCGACTGCCTCCTGGACATCTGGAAGCGGGCGTTCGCGGAGCTGGCGGACATCACGCACGCTTCCAACGGCGGGACGACGGGGTGGCTGGGGACCTTCAGCGTCCATCGCACCTATCCGCTGCAGTGCGACTTCTGCTGCATGATCTCCCCGGAGATGTTCGAGCGGTTCGTGCTGCCCGAGCTGCGCGAGTTGTGCCGGTGGCTGGACTGCAGCGTGTACCATCTCGACGGCCCCGGAGCCATCCGGCACCTGGACGCCCTGCTGGGAATCCCCGAGCTGAACGCCATCCAGTGGGTCCAGGGGGCGGGACAGGCGCCCACGCTGGAGTGGGCGGACCTGCTGCGGCGCATCCTGGACGCCGGGAAGTCCGTGTTCGCCTATGCCTCCCCGGACGAGGTGCGCCCTCTGCTGGAGAGGCTGAAAGCGCGGGGCGTGGCGCTGTCGGTGTGGGCGTCTTCCCCGGACGAGGCGGACCATCTGGTGCGGATGTCCGCCGAATGGAGCCGGGGCTAGCGGGCGGTCCGGACCTCGACGCGCCCGCCGCGGATGCGGATGGAGACCCCGCCGTCGCGGCCCGTATTGAAGACCCTGTCGGCGGCTCCCTCCAGCGAACGCCTCAGGCCGTAGTCCGCCCATGTGGCCCGCGACCGGCCGCTGGACAGCACCGCCACAGCGGGGGCGAGCCCGTGCGGCAACCCGGCCGGCTCCCGGGATGCCGAATAGCTCAGCGCGACGACCTGAGGCCGGAACTCCGCGAGGCGCCGTCCGCATTCCGGCGACAGGCGGTCCACCAGCGCCACCCTCGCCTGCCGCCACTCCACGGTGACACACTCGACCTCGCCCCCGCGACCCACGGCCTCCAGCTGGAGCCCGTCGCGCAGCCGCAGCTTCGTGCCGGGCCTCAGAGGCTGCCAGCCTAAGGCGGACGGGAGAGCCGAGGTGTCGCCCGCGCCCAGGAGCGTATCGCACGGGAACTCCCGAAGCACGTCCCTCACGCCGGATGCGGCGTCGGGGGCGGGACGGGTCAGGAGCACCGCCTCCAGCCGATTGACCCCCAGGCGCGCCAGCGTCCGGACCGCGGTCTGTCCCGGACGGGCCGACGCATCCGCGGAACCGCAGTTCACGAGCACCGCTCCTCCTCCCGGTCCCTGCACGATCCAGCACTGTCCGGCTCCTGCGTCCGGACACTCGAAGACCAGTCCGCGGCGCAGGGGGGCCGTGGCCCAGGCCCAGAGCCAGGCGAGCAGGATGCAGGCGATGACGAGGACGGGAAGCCTCACGGCCCGGGTCTCCCGCTCCCCCCGGATGGCTGCCAATCCGCACGCGGGCCCGGCCTGAGCAGCCACCAGACGGCCGCCAGCAGCGCGTACCAGCTGAGCGTCCCGAGCGGTCCGGGAGAGGGCCAGTGAATCTCGGCAAACGGCAGCCCTCCCAGAGCGCTCACCACCCCCGCGGTCGCCGATGCCAGCCACCGGACCGCCTCGGAGAGCAGCCAGCCCGCTCCCGGCATCCAGAACAGGAAGACCAGCGCGACGCCGGCCGCGAAGAGGGTCTCCGCCAGAAGGGCCACGGCCAGATTCGCCGGAAGGCTGACCAGCGAGACCCGGTTGAAATACTGTGCCAGGATGGGCGCGGTGGCCAGGGTGGCGGCGGCAGTGACCAGCGCCACGTCCCGGAAGTGCCCGGTGACGAGCTCCCGCGCCCGCCGCCACACGGAGGCGGGCGCGGCGTCCGGCGCGTCCGCAGACGCATCCAGCCGCGCCAGCGAGCTCATCCGGGGGACGAACGCGATGATGGCGCCCACGGCGGCGAAGCTGAGCTGGAAGCCGACATCGGCGATGGCGAGGGGATCGGCCAGCAGGATGAGGAACGCGGTGCCGAACAGCACGCTGACCATGTCCGACGGACGCCCGAGCAGGAGCGCCAGCAGATACAGCGTGGCCCCCACGCCCGCCCGCACGATGGAGGGCTTGCCGCCGACCATCAGGACATAGAAGATGAGCAGCCCGATGACGAGGAGCAGAGACATCGCGCGGGGAGCGCCCAGCGGCGCGAGCAGCCAGCGCCAGAAGATGAGCACGATGAGCGCACAGTTGAACCCCGAAGCCGCAAGCAGATGCAACGTGCCGCTCCTCCGGAAGCTCTCCAGCAGGTCCTCCTCCACCAGAGAATAGCTCCCCAGGAGCATCCCGGAGACCAGTCCCGCCTCCCGCGAGGGCAGACGCTCAGCGAACAGGCGCGCCAGCCACTTCCGCGCCCTGACGGCGGACGCGGTGAACGGGTTTCCGGCCCGGGAGGTCAGGCGTTTGACCGACCGGGGACTCGCGGCGTGGAGCGCGCTGAATATCCCCTCCCGCGCAAGATAGCTGCGATAGGAGAACCCCCCGGGCTCCCGCGGACCCGGCGGCAGGACGAGCCGGCCGTCCACGCGCACCCGCTGGCCGTAGTCCGGCAGCGACCCCTCTCCGGAGGAGCCCAGAGGCACGGAGACCTGCACGAAGCCGCCCACACGCGCCTCACGTCCGCCCGCAAGCAGGCGCTCCGCCCTCAGCACGAACGTGGCGCGGCGGCGCGCCAGCTCCGGCTCCGACGCCACCCATCCTTCCAGCACCACCGGAGAGCGCCGGCCCGCGTGACGCGACACGTCCTCGGGACCGGGCAGGCGGACGACCGCAGCGCGTCCGAGTCCCAGAAGGGCCAGGGCCGCCAGCAGGATGCTCCATCCCCGCTGCCCCCCTGCGAAAGCCCAAACCGCCGCCCCCGCGCCGATGAGGCCCGCGAGGGCCGCCGGTAAAGGGGTGGCGGACGACCAGAGAGCCAGCGCGCACCCCGCCGCGTATGCCAGAGCGGCCGGAACGACGGGACGGGCTGTCAGGGCGCGCGCGACGAGAGCCCGCTCCTGCCTCAGATGAAGCTCCGCGGCGGTCCCGGCGGAGCCGCCCGTGCCGCCATCCGGCGCGCTCACCTGCGACCGGCCCGGCTCAGCGGCGGAAGAGCACCGGGTTCAACGGGCTGCCGGCGGGCTCTCCGGGCTTCTGCCCGGGGAACCATGCTTCCAGGTCGGCCTGACGGTTGGGATTGTCCGGCGTCGAGATGACGCCGCCGTCCGCGAAGTAGATGACCGTCATCACCTCCCGCATCAGCCCCGTCCGGTTGCCCGGCGCGCAGTGGAGGGTCCATCCGGAATGGAACGTGGCGTCTCCGGCCCGCATCGGCGCGGAGACCACCGGATACCCCCTGCTCTCGACGTGCTTCCGGAAAAGCTCCTCCGACTCGTCCGAGATGGGGATGTGCCCCAGGAACCCCTCCGCGTGGGAGCCGCTGGCGAAGGTGAGCGCCCCCATCTCGACGGGAACGTCCACCAGAGGCATCCACATTGTTACCGTGGGGACTCCGTCCAGCGGCCAGTAATACTGGTCCTGATGCCAGGGCGTATGACCGCCGCCGGGCTCCTTGAAAAGGGCCTGGTCGTGGTAGAGCCGGACTCCCTCGACGCCCATGAGGTCCGCGGCGATCTTCGCGAACCGGCGGGCAAGCACGAACGGGCGCACGGCCTCGTTCTTCTGCCACAGATTGGTGACCTGAAGGAACGCCTTCCCGTAGGTGTCGCGCTCCTCCAGGCTTCGCGTCTCGCCGGACAGCGCGTGGACGGCGCCCGAGATGACGGGCCGCCACTTCGCGGCGCTGCTCTCGCTGAGCACGCCTCTCAGAAGGATATGGCCGTCCCGACGGTATGCCTGGACCTGCTCTTCGGAGAGCGGGTAGTCTTCGTGCAGTTCAGGATGCTCGAGTGATGTCACTTCCGTTCACTCCTCCAGCCGGCCTCGTGCACGGCGCCGGGGGCCGCGTCCGCCGGTCAGGGACTCAGTATAGCCTGCCCGCCGCCCGTGTTCCAGAGGCGCCCGGCCAAAAGGAAGACACCCGGCGGCGTCCCGCGGTCCGGCCTCAGGGGAACACAAGATCCACGTCCTCGCCGGACGGGCTCTCGAAGACCACCTGACCCTTCAGCGCCACGCGCTTCAGGCTCGCACCGGACACCCGCGTCACCCTGCCGTTGCTCGTCCTGACGACCGCCGCCTCCCCTTCGATGCTCACGCCGGACGAATCCAGCCGCCGCGGGCCGCTGCGGCTCATCAGGATGTAGTCGGTGTCCTGCCCGTGCGACACGGCCAGCGCCGTGACCGCCGGCGTGGAGGCCAGCAGCCGCACGCGCACGTCCGGAGCCGCCGCCCCCCGGAACGGATACAGCACCAGGTCGAACAGCGCCGGGAGCTTCCCTGAACGCGAATAGCGCCACCCCGTGGACTCCACCTCTCCCGTGCCCGCCGCCACGGCGCCTCCGCCCCTGGCGATGAAGAACTTCTTCGGCTGCGGATCTAGCCCCTCGACGGAGGCCGGGAGCATCAGCAGGTTGCCTCCTTCACGGTAGGAGGTCCGCACCGACTTCGCCGCCGCGTCCTCCAGCAATCCCGCGTCTTCGTTGAAATGCCAGTTCTGGTCGCAGGTGCGGCTGCCCTCGCCGGTCACGATGTCGCTGAGGACCCAGTAGCCGGGCTTCACGAAGACGATGCTCCGCCGGTGCGAGACCCCTTCGTAGCCGTTGTAGGACGCCGCCAGGAAGTCCATCCCGCCGCTCGAGACCCAACGGTCGATGCTCCCCCAGACGGGCGGCTGGTTCGCGCCGTCCACGCACACCGTGTTGTGGTAGGCCGTCTGGACGTAGCGGGCGCCCTCCTCCCGCTCGTAGCTCTTGATGCCGGGATCGATGAGCAGAGGACGTCCGTACGCATACAGCGTCAGGCTGAGATAGTCCCGGTGCCCGTGGCTGGCGTGACTGGCCTTGAGCACCAGATGGCGGGCGTCCTCGTAGGCTTCTCCGGGCGCTTCGAAGGGGCTCCGCATCACGGCCCAGGCGCCGTCCGGGAACCAGACCGACGCCCGCGCGGGCGGCGCCCCCTCCTTCCCCCTGCTCAGGATATAGCGGATGTCATCCCGCCCGAAGTATTCGGCGCTCTCGGGCAGGATGTACGGGTGCGTGCCCCGGCAGTCGCCGATGGCGGGCATGATGCCGTTCGGCTGCGTAATGGCGCCCAGGAAGTCCTGCACAAGGTCCATCCTGCGGACCACCGCCGGGTCCACGCTGATGCCGGCGGCATCTAGAGCCTTCAGGGTGGAGAGCATCCCGGCGAAGGCCATGCAGATGTATCCGGGGGCGTCCTCCTTCTCCTTGCCGTCCGGGTGGATGTCGCGGAGCACGTTCTTCTCGAAGCCGTCCTTCCCGAACTGCAGCCACGCCCTCTGGTCCTTGAACTCCGGGAAGTCCAGCGCGAGCTTCATCACGTGCGAGGTGATGGTGGAGAGCCAGTTCCCCCCGCTGATGGTGTCGTGGCTCAGGTAGTTCCCGTGCTGCCAGAGGGAGTAGAGGTAGTTGGCCCAGACCTCGTCGTCCAGCCCGGAGGCGGCCGTGATGAGCGGGAAGCCCTCCCGCAGCCATCCCAGCCGGAACGCCGTGTCAAGCGTCCGCCAGGTGGGCGCGTCCGCGTAGATGGTCTCCGGCGGGCAGGGGTTGGCCGAGAGCCAGTCGTAGAAGATGGCCCGGAACCTGTCGCGCCAGAGGGGCTGCGCGGTGTTGTAGAACGCCATCAGCGGGTAGAACAGCATCCGCCCCCGGTTCAGGAAGTTCTTGTATTCGTACCAGTCCCGCGTCTCTTGGTAGCTCCAGTCGATGGGGACCTTCTCGCCGCGCGGACCGTTCCAGTACTCCTCGGCGACGCTGATGTCCGCGTTCGGGTCCGGCGGGGCGGAGGGCTTGAGCCGCTGCGCGAAGTATGCGCGAAGCTCCGCGGCGGCCGCCTGCCAGTCACGGGACTGCACGGCCGCGTCGTAGCGCTCCAGGCCGGGCAGTCCGGGCCGGATGAGGCCGGACAGAAGCTCCATGACCCCGGGCAGGTCCGGCACGGTGTGGCCCCGGTAGATGCGCACCGAATGGACCAGCGCCCCCTCGGCGCCCGAGCCCAGGTCGAACCGGACCCATCTGGCCCTGCACTCCGGCAGGCGGATGACCTGGAAATGCCCCACCTTCTCCCGCTCGCAGACCGTCTGGAACGGCCCGCCGGGCCCCTCCGACGATACGCCGATGACCAGGCGCCTGGCGTTGCGGGGCTCGCTATAGCCGACGGAACCGAACTCCACGCGGTCGAAGACGCGCTCCTCCCCCAGGTCCACGAGGAAGACCTGCGGCTGCTCAACCTGCGCGAAGCTGAACGAGCCCTTGCTGATGACGCCGTCGCTCAGCAGCGCGCCGGGGTCCGAGCCCGGCTCGAGTCGAGACTGTGTGGAGACGGAGGCTCCGAGCTTCGCGGAGAGGTAGTTCACCGGCCACGCGCCGGCTGCGGCCCCGGCGCACAGGAGCGCCAGGGTGAAGATGCTGACGAGGTCCAGGTGACGCATTCTGCGGGCAACCATTCCCTTCCGGAACCGGATGGACGGCTCAAGAATCACTTCGGCCGGGACGCTGCGAAGTCCTCCGCGGCATCCGGGTGGGAGCCGTCACGGCGGCAGCTTCCCGCGCTGGTAGATGTACCGGTTTTCATTCGCAGCATTGTTGCGCCTGCTCCGGCGCGGTAAAATTGCCGTAGTCGATCGCCACGGCGCGGGGGACGAGCGTCTTCCGTGTCGGGCAAGCCGGCGGACAGGGCCTGAGGGGCGCCAACCGCCGGCCACGCAGAAAAAGTTCTTGGGCGAGGGGCAGACAGAGCCCTCCCTGACCCAGAATCCCGCCGGGCCTTCGCCGGCGGGCTCGCTGAACGGCCTGGGCTACGCGCGCCTGGACGGGACCGATCTTAATCCCGGCAAGTCGGACCTCAGCTATGTGGCCCCGGACGGGCTGGGCAAGGCTTCGGACCTGCTGGCGACACCCGACTTCTTCGCCGCCTACAGGGTCTACTCCGACCCTCTTCCCACCAATCGCACTCTGGGGTTCAACATCGGAGTGATAGCCCAGACGAATCTGGGCCCGGCCGTCTATTCCTTCTCGCGCATCGAGGACGGAGCGCCGAACGGAGCCCGGTACACCGCCAATGTCGGGCCGAACACCAACTTCTGGCTGTACGGCCCGGGAGCGCCGGGTGGAAGCGGCGCGTACCAGCCGATATCGGCCTGGCTCAGCGATCCCTACTGGGCCTTCCTGGCGGACAGCACGGTGTTCCGTGTGGGGTTCAACATCGGCAGCTGGCAGCGCAACAACGTCCAGTACGTGGACTGGCTTCGGACGTCGCTGCTCAACGGCGGGGAGCTCATCGACTTCGTCGCCGCTCCCATCCCCGAGCCGGCGTTCTTCCAGATGGGCGCCCTGGCCGGTCTGAGCGGCCTCGGACTGCTCCGTCTGCGCCGCAGGAGCTGAACCGGCGCCGGCTTCCGGCCCGCAGCGAAGGGCTTCGGCAAGGCCGCCCTGACGGGCGGCCTTTTTTCGTGCGGCTTTCCTGCATCGCCCTTCCGGAAGACCCCCGGGACGCTTTTCCCTGCGGGAGCGGCGCCGCGTCCCGTCCTCCCCCGGCAGCACGTCCTCAGCGCAGGACGTGAAGGGAAGACGGGGAGCGGTGTGGAAGACAGGTAACCGGTCCCGCAGCCCGCAGCAGGCGCGGCCGGGGACCGGAAGCACACTATGGAGCAACAAAAGACCACCTCCCGGAGCCCCTGGCTCTTCGTCCCCACCCTGTACTTCATGCAGGGGGTGCCCTACGTCATCATCGTGAACGTCTCGGCGGCGATGTACACCACCCTGGGCATCGCCCCCGCCCAGATGGGCCTCTGGACCAGCCTCATCACGTGGCCGTGGGTCCTCAAGATGCTCTGGGGGCCGCTGGTGGACACCATCAGCACCAAACGCTACTGGGTCGTCGTTACGCAGGGCCTTCTGCTCGCGGGGTTCATCCTCGTGGCCTTCGGGGTGAAGCTGCCGAACTTCTTCCTGGTGACGCTGGCAGTGTTCTTCGTGATGGCGTTCCTGTCGGCGACGCACGACATCGCGGCGGACGGCTACTATCTGCTGGCGATGGACAAGAAGGACCAGGCGTTCTTCGTGGGCATCCGCTCGACGGCCTACCGGCTGGCGATGATCTTCGGGAACGGCGTGCTGGTGGTGCTGGCCGGCCGTCTGGCGGAGGAGCGGGGCTTCACGGTGGCGCAGGGGTGGATGATAGCGCTCCTCACAGGCGCCGCGGTCTACGGCATCTTCTGGCTCTACGGGCTCTGGGCGATGCCCCGGCCGGCCGCCGACATCCCGGGGGGCGGGCATCAGAAGGGCGACGCGGTCCCCTTCGTGGAAGCCTTCGTGACATACTTCCGCAAGCCCCGCATCCTGGCCATCCTGGCCTTCATCCTGCTCTACCGGGCCGGCGAGTTCATGATCGTCAAGATGACGCCGCCCTTCCTGATGGAGAGCGGGCCGGCGGGCAACCTGGGCTTCTCCACGGAGCAGTTCGGGGTCATCTACGGGACGTTCGGCATCCTGGCGCTGGTGGTGGGCGGCATCCTGGGAGGGATGGCCATCGCCCGCTTCGGGCTCAGGAAATGCCTGTGGCCGATGGTGCTCGCCATGAACGTGCCCTGTCTGGGATACGTGTGGGCCGCCATCGAGCTTCCCGCCGCCACGGGCCTGCTGAAGGTGGCGGGGACCTATGCGGTGGTGGTCATCGACCAGTTCGGCTACGGGTTCGGGTTCGCGGCGTACATGGTGTTCCTGATGTACGCCTCGCAGGGCTCCCGCTACCAGACCTCGCACTACGCCATCTCCACGGGACTGATGGCGCTCGGAGCGATGGGCGCGGGCATCCTGAGCGGATACCTTCTGGAGTGGCTGGGCTTCGTGCGGTTCTTCATCGCCTGCTGCATCCTGACCATCCCGGGGATGCTGACCCTGCTGTTCATCCCGCTCTACGACGAGGAGCACACCGAGGCCCGCGAGCTGGCCCGGCAGGCCCGGGAGGAGAAGGCCGCGCGGCGGCGGTGAGGCTCCGCGCGGTCCGGACGGCCGGAGCTCGCGGCGCGCCGGACGGAAGGAGGCGGCCGGACGGATGACTTCCCGGGAGCGCCTGCTGACAGCGATGCGCGGAGGGACGCCGGACCGGACGCCGGTGGCGCCTTTCGGGTTCGGGCGCATCGACCCGGATTCCGGGCTGGGGCGGGAGCTGGCGCACGCCACGGACATCATCGTCGAGTGCGCCTGCGGCCCGTGGGACATCCTGGGAGCGGAGGCGGAGGCGGCCGCGCACGAGGAAGGCGACGGGACGGTGGTCACCTACCGGACGCCGCTCGGACCGCTGGTCCGCCGGGACCGGCGCACCCCGCGCACGCGAGCCACCGTGGAGCACCCGCTCAAGAGCCCTGAAGATGTGGAGCGGTTCCTGTCCGTCCCCTACGTCCCCCACCCCGTGGACCCCGCGGACTACTTCGCGTGGGAGCGGCGGCTCGGCGAGGAGGGGCTGGTGATGGCCGGCATCCCGAACGCCGTCTGCATCCCGGCGTCCTGGTTCTCGCCCGGCGACTTCTGCCTGATGTGGGCCGAGAGGCCGGACCTCATCCTGGCGCTGTGCGAGGCGGCAAGCGAGCGCATCCTGCAGCGCGTGGAAGCGCTGTGCCGGGCCGGCGTCCGGGCGTTCCGCATCATCGGCGGGGAGTATGTGACGGTGCAGCTGGGCCCCGCAGCGTTCGAAGACCTTCTGACCCGCTTCGACACCGGGCTGGTGTCCCTCATCCATCGCCACGGAGCCATCGCCTACTACCACAACCACGGGCCGGTGATGCGCTTCCTGCCGCAGCTGGCCGCGCTGGGCATCGACGCGCTCGACCCCCTGGAGGCGCCTCCATGGGGCGACGCGGACCTCCGGGAGGCGCGCCGCCTCGCGGGAGAGAGCCTCTGCCTGGTGGGCAACCTGGACGACATGGAGGTCCTGGAGAGCCTCCCCGCGGAGCAGTCGCTTGCCATCGCGCGCGAGAGACTGGAGGCGGGCGGACGGCGGGCGTTCATCCTGGGAGGGACCGCTTCCGGGACCTACGGGGAGAACGCGGCGCGCGCGTTCATCCGGATGGCGGAGATGGCGGAGCGCGCCGGCTGACGGCGCTGCGCCCCGCCTGAACCGGCCGGGGCGGGTCCTCCCGATGAGTCCGGCCCGCTCTTGAAGACTGGCATCCCGCGTGGTATACTGCCGCGGCGGTCCGGCGCCGGGTCGCCGGGGGCAGAGCGCCGGACACCCGCCGCGCTGTTCCCTACGACACACACCGGCTGAGCCGGACACCATCGAGGATTCGGAGGCAGTCCCGGGCTATGAAGGCCATACTCACGAAGAAGAACCTGCTCGACGGCATCCGCACGGCTTCGCATGCGATCAGCGGACGCACCGCCCTGCCCATCCTGGGGCACGTGCTGCTCTCCAGCGAGGAGACCACCATCCGCTTCTCGGCGACGGACCATCAGATAGGGGTGTCCACCGTCGTCCCGGCCCAGGTGCTGGAGCCGGGCGAGCTGACGCTCCCCGCATCGGTGGCGGCTGAGATCGTCGGAGCCTTCCCGGAGGCGGACGTCATTCTGGAGTCGGCCGGAGGAAGCGACCACGTCCGGCTGTGCTGCCCGCCCGCGGAGTTCAACCTGGTCGGCCTTCCCCCGGACGATTTTCCGGGGCTTCCGGAGGTCCCGGACGACGTCTGGTTCGAGATGGACGCGAAGCAGCTGCGGGCGGGCCTGAAGCGCACCGTCTTCGCCTGCTCCACGGATGAGCTGCGCACCATCCTGCTGGGGGTGCTGTTCAGCTTCCAGGGGGACACGCTGAGGCTGGTCGCCACGGACACCCACCGGCTGGCCGTGGACACCCGGATGGCGCCCGCCGGACAGGGACAGGCCAGCGCGGTCGTCCCCCAGCGGGCCGTGAGCGAACTGCTGAAGATCATGCCGGACGAGGGGACGGTGCGGGTCCACATCTCGGAGCGTCAGATCATGTTCCGGGTGGGAGACGCCACGCTGGTGGCGGCGCTCATCGAGGGCCAGTTCCCGAACTACGAACGGGTCATTCCCGCAGACTACGACAAGAAGTGGGTCATCCCCACCGACCTCCTGACGGGAGCCGTGCGGCGTGCGGGCATCGTGGCGCGTCAGGACATGCAGAGGGTGGTGTTCCGTTCCCGGGGAGAGAAGGTGGCCGTCTCCGCCCGGGCGGGAGCCATCGGGCAGGCCTACGAGGAGGTGGAGGCCGTCCGCGAGGGAGACGACCTGGAGATCGCGTTCAACTGCAGCTATCTTCTGGACGTGCTGAGCGTCCTGGAGACGGACGGCGTGGCGTTCGAGATGTCCCAGTCGCTCTCTCCCGCCGTCATCAGGCCTGTGGGGCAGGACGACTACCTGTGCGTGGTCATGCCCATGCAGGTGCAGGAGTCCGGACTTTCCGAATACTGAGCGGATACTGAGCGCCGGGCCGCTCAGGGCGCTTTGCGGCCGCGCCGGGCATACCACTGCTCGCGCGCGGCCTTCGCTTCCTCCACCAGACGCCGGACCTCGCTGAAGGCGCGCTCGTTCACCAGAGCCGCCGCCTGCTTCCTGTCCTCCATTTCGTACAGGTCGTCCAGCTTCAGCGGAGGGCCGAAGTGGACCTCGATGTGGCTGCGGCGAAGCCGCCGGCTGTGCGGCCGGAGCATCTCGTAGGTGCCCGCGAACCCGCACGGCACCACCGGCGCCCGGCTGCGCAGGGCGATGAGACCCAGCCCGGGCTGGAACGGCTGAAGCTCTCCGGTCTCGCTGCGGTGCCCCTCCGGAAAGATGCCCACCATCCATCCCCGCTCCAGGATCTCGAACGTCATCCGGAGGGCCTCGCGGTCCGGCGCCCCCTGCCGGACGGGATAGGACTCCAGCTTCCGGCACACCCACGCCAGCAGCCGGTTCCCCGTGAACAGCTCCGCCTTGCCCATATAGGCCACCGTGCGGCGCACAGCGCTTCCCATCAGGGGCGGGTCGAGGTAGCTGATATGGTTGCTGATGATGATGACGGGCCCCTCCGGCGGGATATGCTCCAGACCCGTCACCCTCCAGGTCCCCATCACGCGGAAGAACAGGCGGAAGAACCCGCGGATGGTCACATAGACGATGTTCGGATCAAAGAGTCGCGTCAACATACCAGGCGATGATGCGGTCGACCACCTCTTCCGGTGTCAGAAGGTCGGTCTCCAGGATGTAGGCGTCGGGAGCGGGCTGAAGCGGGGAGACCGCCCGCGTGCTGTCGCGCTCGTCGCGCTCCAGGATCTCCGCAAGGACCGCCTCCTCCGTCACGGGCCGGTCCTGCTTCTCGAAGTCCCGCATCCTTCTGCGCGCCCGCTCTTCCGGAGACGCCGTCAGGAACACCTTGACGGTGGCGTCGGGAAAGACCACCGTGCCCATGTCGCGGCCCTCCGCCACCGTGTTCCGGCCCGCCGCTATGCTCCTCTGAAGCTCCACCAGCCTCCGGCGCACCTCCGGGACGGCGGACACCGGAGACGATGCCCGGGACACCTCCGGGGTGCGGATGAACGCGGTCACGTCCTCGCCGTCGGCGAAGACGCGGACCCCTCCCTCGTCCTCGCGTATCTCCACCCGGATGTCCCCGGCCAGCGCGGCCAGAGCCCGAGCGTCCGTGGGGGAGACTCCCCTGCGCAGCACGGCGGCGGCGAAGGCGCGGTAGGTGCTCCCGGAGTCCAGATGGAACCAGCCCAGACGCCGGGCCAGCAGTGAGGCCGCCGTGCTCTTGCCGGCTCCCGCCGGTCCGTCTATCGTGATGACGTGGCAGGAGTGGTCGGGCGCAGGCGGCTTCATCGCGTGACGCTCTCCAGCATCCGCAGGAACCCCGGGAAGGAGGTGTTGACGCAGTCCACGTCCTGCACCTCCGTCTGTCCGGATGCGGCGCAGGCCGCGATGGCGGCCATCATCGCGATGCGGTGGTCGCCGTAGGAGGGCACCGCGGCCCCCCTGAGCGGAGCTCCGCCGCGGATGACCATGCCGTCCGGAGTGCGCTGCACGTCGGCTCCGAACGCGGTGAGCGTGGATGTGACGGTCGCCAGCCGGTCCGACTCCTTCACCGCCAGCTCCTGAGCGTCCCGGATGACCGTCTCTCCCTCGGCGAAGCAGGCCGCCAGCGCCAGCACGGGCACCTCGTCCACCATCCGGGGGATGAGCGAACCGCCGAACTCCGCCCCTCGCAGGGCACTGTGCCGGACGAGCAGCGTCCCGGCGGGCTCGCCGGAGACCTCTGTCTCCTCCAGCACGGTGATGTCCGCGCCCATCGCCCTGAGCGAGTCGAGCAGCCCGGTCCGCGTGGGATTGAGTCCCACGTTCGCGACGCGAAGCTCCGAGCCGGGACAGATGAGGGCCCCCACGATGAAGAATGCCGCCGACGAGATGTCTCCCGGCACCTGCACGGGCCTTCCCTTCAGGCGCGAGCCGGGCCTCAGGGTGACCGTCAGGTCCTTGCACACGATCTGCGCTCCGAACGCTCCCAGCATCCGCTCCGAATGGTCGCGGGACAGGGACGGCTCCGTGACCGAGGTCTCGCCCTCCGCGAACAGCCCGGCGAGCAGGATGGCCGACTTGACCTGAGCGCTCGCCACCGGGCTTTCGAACTGGATGCCCTGCAGCCCTCCTCCCCGGATGGCCAGCGGCGCGAGGTCGCCCTTGCGCGCCAGGATGGTGGCTCCCATCTTCCGGAGCGGGTCGCAGATGCGCTTCATCGGCCTGCGGCGGATGCTCGCGTCGCCCGTCAGGATGCTCAGGAACGGCTGACCGGCGCACACTCCTGCCAGCAGACGCAGGCCCGTGCCGGAGTTGCCGGTGTCCAGGATGGACGGAGGTTCGGAGAGGTCGCCGCCGTAGACGGTCAGCTCCGTCTCGGAGTGGGCGTCGATGCGGACGCCCATCATCCTGAGCGAGCGAACGGTGTTCAGGCAGTCCTCGGAGGGCAGGAAGTTCGTGATGTGCGTCTCGCCCTCCGCCAGAGCGCCCAGGATGGCCGCCCGGTGGGAGATGGACTTGTCGCCCGGAGGCGCTATCTCCCCGAGGAACGGTCCGCGCTTCTGCAGGGTCCATCGGCTCACTGCGTCTCCTCCTTCCCCGCCGCAAGTCCCGAGTTCAGCCGCCGCCCCGCCTCGAACCACTCTTCAAGCTCTTCCGCCGTCCCCTCCGCGATGAGCCGCTCCGCCTGAGAGAGGGCGTCCCGGAACTCCCGGAGCGCCGCCAGGATGGGCTCGCGGTTCGCGGAGCAGATATCCCGCCAGAGAGCTGCGGGACTGCCGGCCACCCGCGTGAGGTCGCGAAAGCTTCCGGCCCGCACGTCCCGGACCTCGGGGCCCGCCGCGGCGGCCACCCGGAGAAAGGCTCCCGCCGCGATGTGCGGCAGATGGCTCGTGCGCGCGACGATGCGGTCGTGCGTCCGGGGTGGCATCTCGAGCACCCGCGAACCCAGCGCGCGCGCGAATCGGCGGACGATGTCCAGCGCCTCAGGGCCGGTGCCGTCCACGGGCGTCAGGACGTATGTGGCGCCCTCGAACAGCGTCTCCGTGGCCGCCTCGACTCCGGCGTCCGCCGAACCGGCCATGGGGTGCCCTCCCACGAAGCGCATCCCGGGGGGCAGGTCCGCGGCCGCCTTCACGATGGCCTCCTTCACGCTTCCGCCGTCGGTCACCACGCAAGAGTGTCCGCGAAGCGCCGAAAGCTGCCCGAGCTGCTCGATGATGGTCATCACGGGAGTGGCCAGGTAGACCAGGTCGCAGCGGGAGGCGCCTTCCAGCAGGTCGGTGGTGGACTCGTCGATCGCGCCCAGCTCCTGCGCCAGCCGGAGCCTCTCCGCCGACCTTCCCATTCCGATGACCCGCTCCGCCAGGCCCCGCCTTCGCGCGGCCAGGCCCACCGACCCGCCGATGAGTCCGACACCGGCGATCCCCAGCGTCCCGACGACAAAGCCGCCGCCCTCGCCGTCCACGTTCAGCGCCGCCTCCCGCCGGTCAGGCGAGGACCTCCTCCAGCGCGGCGATGAAGCGCCGGTTCTCTTCCGGGAGGCCCACCGTCACCCGCGCACAGGTGGGCGTGCCGAAGATCTTCCCGGACCGGATGATGACCCCTCTGCGCAGCAGCGCGTCCGCCACTTCCACGGAGTCGCGCCCCAGGTCCACGAAGACGAAGTTCGCCTGCGAGGGCGCGTAGCTCAGGCCCAGCCGGGCGAACGCCTCGCAGAACATCCGCTTGCCCTCTTCGTTCACCTTCCGGCTGCGCGCCACGTGCTCCGGGTCCTGCAGGCTGGCCGCAGCGGCGTACTGCGCCACCGTGTTGACGTTGAACGGCTCCCGCACCTGGTCCACCGCGCGGACCACCTCCGGAGCGGCAATGCCGTATCCCACCCGCAGACCGGCCAGAGCGTAGATCTTGGAGAACGTGCGCAGCACCGCCACATTCCTGCCCTGCCGGACATAATCGATGGACTGCGGGTAGTCGGGATGGTCGATGTATTCGTAGTAGGCCTCGTCCAGCACGCACAGAGTCCGCTCCGGCAGCCGGTCCAGCAGGCGCTCCACTTCGGCGCGGGTGTTCATCGTGCCCGTCGGGTTGTTGGGGTTGGCGATGAACACCAGCCGCGTGCGCTCGTTGAACCGGTCGGCAAGGGCATCCAGGTCGTAGGTGTAGTCCCGCAGCGGCACTTCGTGCAGCGTGCAGCCGGCCAGCAGCGCCGCCGCGCGGTACTGCACGAACGTGGGCGCCGCCGTGACCACCTCGTCCTCCGGGTCCAGATAAGCCAGCCCCAGACAGTGGATGAGGTCGTCCGACCCGTTCCCGAACATCAGCATCTCCGGCTCCACCCCGAGATGCTTCACCAGCTCCTGCCGCAGCACATAACAGGAGCCTTCCGGGTACATCCGGATGTTCTCCAGCGCGTTCCTCGCCGCTTCGAGTGCTTTCGGCGAGGGGCCGAGCGGGCTTTCGTTGGACGCCAGCTTGACGATGTCGCGGATGCCCAGCTCGCGCTCGACCTCCTCGATGGGCTTGCCCGCCACGTAGGGGACCAGCCTGCGGACGTTCTCTCTGGCCGTTATCGTCGCCAAAGACGGCTCCTCCTGAACTTATTGCAAGACGGAGTCTAACATAAAGGCGCCGGGCGGGTCTACCGGCCGCCTCACGGCGAGACCGGGACGATGTCCTGTGCGGTCCGCGGCAGCAGCAGAGGCACCAGACCTCCCGCGGCCTGCTCGCAGGAGCATGCTCCGGTGACCAGGACGAACGACCCGGCAGGCGGGGGCGTCAGGGCGCCGCAGTGCACCCGCACGCCCGGATATCCCTGCGCGTCACGCAGCCCGGACCCGTCGTCCACTGTGAAGGCGCCCTGAGCCGGGACGGAGCGGGTCACCCGGCCGGCCACACGCACCAGAAGACCTGCGGGACTGAGCGCCCGTCCGGGCAGCAGGTCGCGCCCCGCTGCTGCCAGAGCGGACACCGACGAGGCCCCTTCCCGGACGGCGGACGCGGCGAAAAGGCAGGGCTCTCCGGCTGCCGTGAGACCCGAGGTCCCCGAGACGGCGGCCCGGTCTCCGGCCTGCAGGGCGTGGCCGGCCAGCTCCACCCGGATGCCGCACGCGCGGTCCTCCTTCTGCAGGTAGAATACCCTCGGCCAGGCGGCGCTCACGATGCCGCGGACCCCTTCCGCCGGGGTCCCGGGCGGAGCGGCCCGGAGCTCCGGGATGCTCGAGACGGCCGGGATGGCTCCGTCCACCTCGTAAGCCCCGATGTCCACGGCGCTTCCCTTCCGGCGCGGGCCTCCGTCGATGTCGGCCATTATCTCGCTGGCGGCAGGGTCGTATCCCGCGTCCCTGCAGGGGGAGGAGGGCAATATCCGGACGTCCCACGAACTCCGGTCCGCAAACCGGGGGTCTGCGCGCACGTCGCCCGGTGCCGGGCCGGTCCCGATGTAGTCCCCTGCGGCGTTCCCGTAGACGCAGTTGTGGAGCAGAACGGGCGGCTCTCCTCCCGCTGCGACGCTGATGCCCGACCCGTTGAACGCCACGATGTTGTTGATGGCGGTCGTGCCGGATCCGAGGAGCAGTCCCGCCCCCTGGTTGCCGGCCACCGTGTTATTGACGAGCGACAGGCCCGGACCGTCCTCGCACGACACTCCGGGGCCGTTCGACCCGGTTATCACGCAGCAACGGACCGTCGCAGAAGACCATTCCGAGCAGAGGATGCCGCCGCCGGTGTTGTCTCTGAGGTAGCAGCGGTCCAGGAAGGGCATCGACCCGCCGCTGCACACGACGCCGCCCCCCGCATTGCCGGATACCGTGCACTCCGTGACGTACGGGCCGGCGCCATATGCGCAGTCCAGTCCCGGACCGCCGTTCCCTGTGATGCGGCATCCGGACACCAGGTGCGCCCCGCCGGTGAAGACGATCCCCGCACCGGCGTTCCCGGTGATCTCGCAGTCCCGGATGGACGCCGAGCCGTCCCCCGTGCGGATGCCTTCGCCGCCGCACCCCGATATCCTCACGCCATCCAGCCGGGTGAACACCGAGGCGCCCGCATAGATGTAGACGGCCGGCGCGGGGCCGGGGACGGTCAGGATGACGGGATTGGCGGAGATGTCCCGCTCATCCCGGGAGGTCTCATGTCCCGCGAAACCCCCGTAGATGGCCACGCCGCTTTTCAGCATCACAGGACCGGTGTAGGCGCCGGCCGCCACCCAGACCTGGTCTCTGTACTGCGCCGCCGCAGCCGCCGCGGCGATGCTGCGTTTTGCGGATGCCCAGGAAAGACCGTCGGCCGCATCGCTGCCCGACGGAGAGACGTAGTAGACCGCGCAAAGAGCCGGATGGCAACGGACAGCCAGGATGGCCGCGACAGCGGCGGCCCGGAGCATCGGAACGGAACGCATCAGCATACCCCCTCTCACGCTTGCCGGACGACAGCATGGCCGCGCCGTCAGAATGGCGGCCCGCATGGGTCCGGGGCGTCAACGGGCTCCATCATAAGGCCTGAGCAGGCCCCCGGTCAACGGGGGAGCGGAATATTGTCGCAGAAGATTTTGGCCATCAGGGCACCCCGAAGAGGGGAAGTCCAGGACTCGGCTCCGGGGCCCGGGAACCGCCGGCCCTCCCTCCCCCCGGCTAATTTGCGACACGAAGCGACTTCGCTGTGCAGAGGTGACCCGGGCGCGGCCGATATCCCGTACAGCATCGCCGGACGGCCGGGCGCACGGCCGCAAAGGCGACAGGAGGAGGTCGCATCATGAGGAGACTCATCCTGCTTGCGGGCGCGGTCCTGGCGGCGGGCTGCCCCGGAGCGCTGGCGGCTGCGGAGAAGGACGCGGCCGACATCATCATCGAGCATCTGCTGCGCAAGCAGATCATCACCGAACAGGACGCCGAGGAGATGCGCGCGGAGATAGCATCTCTGAAGGCCGCCCCAAAGGAGGCGGCGCCGAAGCCCGCCCCGGCGGTGACCGCGAAGACCCCGGTGAAGGTGAGCGGATACATCCAGGCCCGCCACCAGCACTCGCCCGAGGCCGGGTTCAACGACGGCGCGGACGTGCGCCGGGCGCGTGTGGCGCTGGAGGGTTCGCCGCTGCCCGCGGTGGACTGGAAGCTGCAGTGGGACCTGGCCGGCTCCCGGCGGGCCGTGACCGGCGTCTCCGCCGGACCGCCCCTGTCCACGTCCAGCGCGAACGTGGGACGGCCTCAGCTGCTGGACGCCGTCATCGCCTGGCGGACGCCGTCCGGCCTGCGGCTGCAGGCCGGGCAGTTCAAGGTGCCGTTCGGGACGGAGAACCTGCAGTCAAGCACCCGGCTGGACCTCATCAACCGGAGCCCGGTCACCGAGGCGCTCGTGCCGGGACGGGACCTGGGAGCGCAGGGCCGCGACACCGGGCTGATGCTGAGCGGCACGGCGAACGGCGCGGGGCTGGAATACTGGCTGGGCGTGTTCAACGGCGCGGGCATCAACGGCCGCGACGACAACGACCGCAAGGACATCGCCGCCCGGCTTCTCTGGAAGCCCGTGCCCGGGCTGCAGGCGGGAGCGGCCATCTACGACGGCGCGACGGGCGCGGCCCGGGACCGCCACGACAGGACCGGTCTGGAGCTGGAGTATCGCGCCGGGCGCTGGAAGCTGCAGGCCGAGTACATCGATGCTCGGGACGGGGCGAGAAAGAGGCTGGGGTGGTACGCGACGGCGGTCGCGGAAGCCGGGCGCGGCTCGTCCGCCGCTCTGCGCTACAGCTACCTCGACCCGGACCGCTCCCTCGGCTCCAACGCCCTGACCTGCTGGACCCTGGGCTGGACCCGGAACATCTCAGGGGACGGAGGGACGCGCCTCCAGATCAACTACGAGAAGCACGACGAACAGGGCCGCGACGTCCGCAACGACGCCTTGGTGATGCAGGTTCAGACGGCATTCTGACAGGC
>FWPV01002168.1_pt1 | contig 49401 bp, 40 predicted proteins | sample 2228371 | NCBI WGS metagenome assembly FWPV01 (sample SAMEA103939776, study PRJEB20133) | metagenome | reverse complement strand
CTTCTCGGCGCCGTCGCAAATGTCGCCCCAGGGCTGTTCGACCATGCGGCCGGTGAGCACGCCATCGTCCAACTCCAGCACGTTGGCGCGCACGAAGTCGATGCCCAGCGTGTCGCGCACACGGTGGGCGAAGAAGGTGAAACCGCCCGAGACCAGCAGCACCTTCAGGCCTGCGGCCTGGCAGGCGCGCACCAGCTCGGCGGCGCCGGGGTTGGGGCGCAGGCGCTCGGTGTAGACACGCTCCATGTCGGCCTCGGTCACGCCCTTGAGCAGGGCCACGCGGCGGCGAAGGCTGTCTTTGAAGTCGGTGATCTCACCGCGCATGGCCGCTTCGGTGATGGCGGCCACCTCGGCCTTGCGGCCCACGGCATCGGCGATTTCGTCCACGCACTCGATGTTGATGAGCGTGGAGTCCATGTCGAAGGCGATGAGCTTGAAGTCGGTCAGCTTCAGGGGCGCGGTCACGCCGCGCAGGGTCAGGCCGGGGGCGAATTCGGTGGCGGTGGTCATGGGGGGCAATCAGGATGAAGTGGGGGCGGTGGCGTTGGCCGTGAGGGGCTGACCCAGGGCGCGCAGCACATCGCGCACCATTTGCACGCGGTCTTTCACCTCGGGCAGGGCCTTTTCGATGCGCAGCTTTTCGTTGCCGGCGAGCTTGATGTGGCGGTTCTTCTGGATGAGTTCGATGATGCGCATCGGCTCGATCGGCGGGTTGGGGCGGAAGGTGATGTTGGTCACGCCGGGTGCCGCGTCCACCTTCACCACGCCGTAGGGCTGCGAGAGCACGCGCAGGCGGTGCACGTCGATGAGCGTTTGCGCCTGCGGGGGCAGCTTGCCAAAGCGGTCCACGATTTCTTCGAGCAGGGTGTCCACCTGGTCGGTGCTCTTGGCCGTGGCCAGCTTCTTGTAGAAGGACAGGCGCAGGTGCACGTCGCCGCAGTAGTCGTTGGGCAGCAGGGCAGGGGCGTGCAGGTTGATGTCGGTGGTCACCGACAGCGGCGACAGCAGGTCGGGCTCGCGCCCGGCCTTGAGCGAGCGCACCGCCTCGCTGAGCATCTCGTTGTAGAGCTGAAAGCCCACTTCCAGCATGTTGCCGCTCTGGTTCTCGCCCAGCACCTCGCCCGCGCCGCGAATCTCCAGGTCGTGCATGGCCAGGTAGAAGCCGCTGCCCAGCTCTTCCATTTGCTGGATGGCGTCCAGGCGCTGCGCGGCTTGCTTGGTCAGGCCCTCGATCTCGGGCACCAGCAGGTAGGCATAGGCCTGGTGGTGGCTGCGGCCCACGCGCCCGCGCAACTGGTGCAACTGGGCCAGGCCGAACTTGTCGGCGCGGCTGATGACGATGGTGTTGGCCGTGGGCACGTCAATGCCGGTCTCGATGATGGTGGAGCACAGCAGCAGGTTGAAGCGCTGGGCCACGAAGTCGCGCATCACGCGCTCCAGATCGCGCTCGGGCATCTGGCCGTGCGCCACGGCAATGCGCGCCTCGGGCAGGATCTCTTCGAGCTTTTGCTTGCGGTTCTCGATGGTCTCCACCTCGTTGTGCAGGAAGTACACCTGCCCGCCGCGCTTGAGCTCGCGCAGCACCGCTTCGCGGATCACGCCATTGCCCTCGTTGCGCACAAAGGTCTTGATGGCCAGGCGGCGCTGCGGCGCGGTGGCGATTACCGACAGGTCGCGCAGGCCCTCCAGCGCCATGCCCAGCGTGCGGGGAATGGGCGTGGCGGTGAGGGTGAGCACGTCCACCTCGGCGCGCAGTTGCTTCATGGCCTCTTTGTGGCGCACACCGAAGCGGTGCTCTTCGTCGATGATGAGCAGGCCCAGGTTTTTGAACTGCGTCTTCTCGCTCAGCAGCTTGTGGGTGCCCACCACGATGTCCACCGAGCCATCGGCCACGCCCTTGAGCGCAGCGGTGATTTCTTTCTGCGAGCGAAAGCGGCTCATCTCGGCGATCTTCACCGGCCACTTGCTGAAGCGGTCCACCAGGGTCTGGTAGTGCTGCTCGGCCAGCAGCGTGGTGGGCGCCAGGAAGGCCACCTGCTTGCCGCCGGTCACGGCGATGAAGGCCGCGCGAAGCGCGACCTCGGTCTTGCCAAAGCCCACGTCGCCGCACACCAGGCGGTCCATGGGGCGCGGGCTGATCATGTCCTGGATGACGGCGTGAATGGCCGCGCGCTGGTCGGCGGTTTCCTCGAAGCCGAAATCGTTGGCGAAGGTTTCGTAGTCTTGCGGCGAGTAGCGGAAGGGGTGGCCCTGGCGAGCCGCGCGGCGGGCATAGATGTTGAGCAGCTCGGCGGCGGCATCGCGCACCTGCTCGGCTGCTTTGCGCTTGGCCTTTTCCCACTGGCCGCTGCCCAGCTTGTGCAGCGGGGCCTCGTCGGCGCTCACGCCGGTGTAGCGGCCGATCAGGCCGAGCTGGCTCACCGGCACGTAGAGCACGGCCTTGTCGGCGTACTCGAGGTGCAGGAACTCTTGCAGGGCGGGCGAACCATCGGGGTTCTTCTCGCCCATGTCCAGGTTCACCAGGCCCCGGTAGCGGCCGATGCCGTGCTGGGCGTGCACCACCGGGTCGCCCACGTTCAGCTCGGACAGGTCTTTGATCAGCGCCTCAACGTCGCTGACTTGCTCTTGCTTCTTGCGCCGGCGCGCGCTGGGCCCGGCGGCAAACAGCTCCAGCTCGGTGACGAAGTCAATGCCGCCTTGCACCCAGGCAAAGCCCGTGGTCAGCGCGGCGGTGGCGATGCCGGTTTTCTCGTCGCTGCTTTGGAACTCGGCCAGCGAATCGAAGGCTGGCGGGTTCACGCCACTGGCGCGCAAGAAGTCGAGCAGGCTCTCGCGCCGGCCATCGCTCTCGGCCAGCAGCAGCACGCGCTGCCCGGTGGACCGAATGTGGGCCTGCAGGCGGGCCAGCGGGTCTTCGGCGCCGCGCACCACCGACAGGTCGGGCAGCTTCTGGGCCAGGGCGCTGTGCTCCACGTCTTCCACGCCGGCGCGCAACGCGAGCTGGGCGTGGGGCTTGGCCAGCGTGTAGAACTGCTCGGCGTTCAGGAACAGGGCCTCGGGCGGCAGCACCGGGCGGTCGGGGTCTCCATGCAACAGCCGGTGGCGCTCGCGCGTGTCTTGCCAGAACCGCTGGAAGGCCGGCTCCAGGTCGCCGTGCAGCACCAGGGTGGCGCTGGCGCCCAGGTAGTCGAACACCGTGGCCGTTTCGTCAAAGAACAGCGGCAGGTAGTACTCAATGCCGGCGGTGGCCACGCCGTTGCCCATGTCTTTGTAGATGCGGCTCTTGGTCGGGTCGCCTTCCAGCAGCTCGCGCCAGCGGCTGCGGAATTTCGCCCGCGCGGCATCGTCCATGGGGAACTCGCGCCCGGGCAGCAGCCGCACCTCGGGCACGGGGTAGAGGCTGCGCTGGGTGTCGGGGTCAAAGGTGCGGATGCTGTCGATCTCGTCGTCGAACAGGTCCACCCGGTAGGGCACCAGGCTGCCCATGGGGAAGAGGTCGATCAGTCCGCCGCGCACCGCGTACTCGCCCGGGCTCACCACCTGCGTCACGTGCTGGTAGCCCGCCAGCGTGAGCTGGGCCTTCAGTCGCGCCTCGTCCAGCTTCTGCTTGACCTTGAACTCAAAGGTGTAGCCCGCCAGAAAAGCCGGTGGCGCCAGCCGGTACAGCGCAGTGGTGGCTGGTACCAGCACCACGTCGGCACCGCCGTCGTGTTCGCGCTGGGAGATGCGCCACAGCGTGGCCAGCCGCTCGCTGATCAGGTCTTGGTGGGGCGAGAAGGTGTCGTAGGGCAGGGTTTCCCAATCGGGAAACAGCGTCACGCGCAGATCGGGCGCGAAAAACGCCATCTCATCGATCAGGCGCTGCGCGTCGGTGGCGTCGGCGGTGACGATGGCCGTGAGCCGTTTGGCCGAGGCCTCGCGGGTGGCCAAGTGCGCCAGCAACAGGGCATCGGCGGCGCCGCCAGGCTGCGGAATGGTGTGGCGCTTGCCGGGGGTGAGTTTGGGCAGGTCCATGCGGAGGGGGCCGGGCAAGCCGGCTGCCAAGACAAACACCCCCGAAGGAGGGCCCCGGGGGTGTGAAAGCGAGATTTTAGAATGCGCCCACACCATGCCCGATGCCGCCGCCGAATACCCCACCACCTCGCCCGCCCCCGTGCGCTGCCATGCCTTGCTGCCTTGCGCGGGCAGCGGCTCCAGGGCCGGCGCTCCCCAACCCAAGCAATACCAGCCTGTGGCCGGGCAGCCCATGGTCCTGCACACCCTGGCGGCTTTGTGCGCGGTCTCTCGCATCGCCCGCTGTTTGCTGGTGGTGTCGCCGGGCGATGCGTTCTGGACCACGGTGCCGGCCGGTGTGGAGGTGTTGCCCGTGGGGGGCGACACCCGGGCCCACAGCGTCTTCAACGGCCTGAGTGCCCTGCGCGCCAGTGGCGCCAGCGACAACGACTGGGTGCTGGTGCACGACGCCGCGCGCTGCCTGGTGACGCCGCAAGAGATCGACGGCCTCATCGACGCCTGCCTGGACGACCCGGTGGGCGGCCTGCTGGCCTTGCCCTTGCCCGACACCTTGAAGGTGGAGCGCGGTGGTCGCGTGGCCGCCACGCTGGACCGCAGCGACAAGTGGCTGGCGCAGACGCCGCAGATGTTCCGGCTGGGCCCGCTGCACGCGGCACTGGCCGCCCGCGAGGGCGATGGCTTTGCTGGCATCACCGATGAAGCCAGCGCCATCGAGCAGGCGGGCCTGCAACCCTTGCTGGTCAAGGGCAGTGCCCGCAACTTCAAAGTCACTTACCCGGAAGACTTCGCGCTGGCCGAAGCCGTCCTCAGGAGCCGCTCATGAACGCTATTCGCATTGGCGAGGGCTGGGACGTCCACGCCCTGGTGCCCGGCCGCCCGCTCATCATCGGCGGCGTCAACATCCCACACCACCAAGGCCTGCTGGGCCATTCCGACGCCGACGTGCTGCTGCACGCCATCACCGACGCGGTGCTGGGCGCGGCCGGCCTGGGCGACATCGGGCGGCACTTCCCCGACACCGACGAGCGCTTCAAGGGCGCCGATTCCAGCGTGCTGTTGGCCGAGGCCATGCGCCGTGTGCGCGAGGCAGGCTTCGAGCTGGGCAACGTGGACAGCACCGTGGTGGCGCAGGCGCCCAAGCTGGCGGCTCACATGGCCGCCATGCGCGCCTCGGTGGCCCGCGCGCTGGGCGTGGACGAGGCCCTGGTGAACATCAAGGCCAAAACGGCGGAGAAGCTGGGCCCGGTGGGGCAGGGCTTGTCGATCGAGGCGCGCGCCGTCGCCTTGCTGCTGGCGCGCTGAGCCGTCAAACCCTCAGCGCGGGGCTCGCACCAGCTTCATGTGGGCGGCCAGGCCGCCCGTGCTGCTGTTGGCCAGCGCAAAGCGCCCACCCATGCGCGCCACGGCGCGCTCCACGATGGCCAGCCCCAAGCCGGTGCCGGTGGCGGCGCTGCGTGAGGCGTCCCCTCGGAAGAAGGGCTGGGTGAGCTGCTGCACCAGGTCAGGTGGCACGCCCGGGCCGTGGTCGCGCAGCTTCACCAGCACCGCGTCGTCCTTGGCCTTGGCGGTGATGTCCACCCGCACCATGCCATCGCCGGGAGAGCGACCGTAGCGCTGGGCGTTTTCCAGCAGGTTGGAGAACACCCGCTGCAGCTCCACCGCATCGCCCATCACCCGGGTATCGGGCGGAATGGCCACCGTCACCTGTCGCGTGGGGTCTTCTCCCAGGGCGTACACGGCGGCCTCCACCACTTGGTTCAGGCTCACTTCCTCCGGTCGCAGGTTGTCCGGCCGCGCGTAGTCCAGGAACTTGTCGATGATGGCGTTGACCTGGTCGATGTCGGCGGCCATGTGCTCGCGCGCCACCGGGTCGCTCACGCTCATCTCGGCCTCAAGGCGAAGGCGCGCCAGCGGCGTGCGCAGGTCATGCGAGATGCCGGCCAGCATCAGCGCCCGGTCTTGCTCAATCTTGGACAGGCGCTGCGCCATGCGGTTGAAGCCGATGTTCACCTCGCGGATCTCGCTGGTGGCCACCGCTTCATTGAGTTGGCTGGAGTTGAAGTCGCCCTCGCGCACCCGGCTGGCCGCGAACGACAGTTTCTTCAGGGGGCGGTTGATCAGCCTCGCTATCAGGGCTGCGCCCGCCAGTGACAGCAGGGCCGCCGTGCCCAACCAGATGAGCCAGGTGGTGCCTGCCACGGGGCCGATGCGTGAGGGGTCGGTGAGCAGCCAGTACGGGTCACCATCGATGCTGAAGCCGATCCACAGCCCCGGCGTGCCATTGACCTCTCGCGCCACCACCGTGTCATTGCCCAGGCGCTTTTTCAGACGGGCCGACACGTTGCGGCTCAGCGCATCGGTGTCGTAGAGCTTGAAGTTGTCATTGGGCTCACGCGGCGCAATGCTCAGGCTTTCTTCGGCCGCCAGTGTCTTGATGAGCGAGACCCGGGCGATCGAGTCGGAGTGCACCAGGGCCGCGCGGCTCAGGTTCACCAGAGAAGCCAACTGCTGGGCGCTCTGCAGCGCACGAGGCTCGTATTCCAGCGCCCGAAAGGTCTGCAACCACGCCACGATGGAGCCCACCAGCAGCAGCGTCAGAAAGAAGAACGTGCGCCAGAACAGGCTCACGCCGCGCTGCGGCCGCATTTCCAGCGGGGCGGGTGCCGTCTCCAGCCCGGTGGGCAGGGCCTCGAACGGCAGGCGCGAGTCGTGGCTCATCAGTTGTTGCCGTCCGGCACGAACACATACCCAACGCCCCACACGGTTTGCAGGTAGCGCGGCGAAGCGGCGTCTTCTTCGATCAGCTTTCGAAGCCGTGAGACTTGCACGTCCAGGCTGCGGTCAAAGGGCTCGAATTCGCGGCCGCGGGCCAGTTGTGCCAACTTTTCGCGCGACAGCGGTTGGCGCGGGTGGCGCACCAAGGCCTTGAGCATCGCGAACTCGCCGGTGGTCAGGGGAACGTCTGTGCCGTCCTTGCGCAGCGTGCGAAGGCTCAGGTCGAACTCGAAGGGGCCGAACTTCACCACCTCGGCCTCTTGCGACGGTGCGCCGGGCACTTCGGTCGGGGGGCGGCGGCGCAGCACGGCATGAATGCGGGCCAACAGTTCGCGGGGGTTGAAAGGTTTGCCCAGGTAATCGTCTGCACCCACTTCCAGGCCGACGATGCGGTCCACGTCTTCGCTCTTGGCCGTGAGCATGATGATGGGCGTGCGGTCGCCGTTGGCGCGCAAACGACGGCAGATCGACAGCCCGTCCTCGCCCGGCATCATCAGGTCCAGCACGATCAGGTCCACCGCTTCACGCTGCATCACGCGGTTGAGCGCTTTGCCGTCCTCGGCCAGCATCACCTCGAAACCCTCTTGCATGAGGTAGCGGCGCAACAGGTCGCGAATGCGAACGTCGTCATCGACCACCAGGATTTTGTTGGGACGGGTTTGCGTTTGTGGCATAAGAGCAACTTCCGTTAAATGTAACAAACGCGATTCTGGCAGCGCCAAGTGCTTGTCAGCGCTCGATTTTTGTTTTTCTGACACCCTGTTACAGATGTTGCCCAATACCCCCAAGAGAAGCCGGAAGGCCGCCGAGACAATGGTCCGTCTCTTGGAGATTGCTGCGTTATGAAACCCTTCATCTTGTTCGGCCTCGGTTGGGTGGCGCTCTCGGCGGCCTGGGCGGGTCCTGAGCGCGCCCGCGTTGACGCCCCGGCAATGGTCCCGCCATCGTCCATCGTGCCCATCGCGACCGACATGGGCGAACCAAGGGGCGGCACCCGCTTGCGCGAGGTGCTGCGTCAGCCCTTCGACACCTCCACTGGCCCCGGCCAGCCCTATCGGCTGTCCGATGAAGAGCGCCTTCGCCTGCGTGAGCAGTTGCGCGGCCACCAATTCCCGGACCGATCCATCAAACCATGACCGTGAACACCCAGATGCCCAGCCCCCGATTCGCCTCTTTTCGTCACGCACTTGCCACCGGTCTCGCATGTGGCGCCCTGACCTGGGCGTCTGTTGCCAGTGCGCAGACCGCGCCCGTTCCCAGCAACGTGGTGCAGCTGCAAGCGTCGGGCTCGGTCGATGTGCCGCAAGACTGGCTCACCGTGCGCTTGAGCACCACCCGAGAAGCCTCGGACGCGGCCACCGTGCAAAACCAGTTGAAGCAGGCCACTGAGGCTGCCCTCGCAAGCTTGCGCGCGCAGGTGCGCCCTGGCGATTTCGAAGTGCGCACCGGCTCCTTCGGCGTGTACCCTCGCTACGCCAGCGCCGGCAAGATGGCGGGGTGGCATGGCTCGGCCGAGGTCATCATCGAAGGTCGCGACATTGAGCGCATCAGCGCCGCGGCCGGCAAGGTGTCTGGGATGACGGTGGGGCAGATGGGGTTCTCGTTGTCGCGCGAGGCGCGCCGCAAGCTGGAGTCGCAGGTGCAAGCCATGGCCATTGATCGCTTCAAGGCCCGGGCAGCCGAGATTGCCCAGGGCTTCGGCTTTACCGGGTACCAGTTGCGTGAGGTCTCGGTGAGCGCCGCCGACGAACCGGGGCGCCCGATCTACGCTCGTCCCATGGCCATGGAAGCCAAAGCGGCCATGAGCGATGCCCCGATTCCGGTGGAGGCCGGTACCAGCACCGTGTCGGTGACGGTGTCTGGCTCGGTTCAGCTGCGCTGAGCGCGAGGCCGCTCAGCGCGCCGTTGGCTGGCTGCTCGCTTACTGGGCGGCCCAGCCGCCGTCCATGTTCCAGGCCACGCCACGCACGTTGTTGGCGGCCGGCGAACAGAAGAAAATGGCCAACTCGCCCAACTCTTCGGGCGTGGTGAACTGCATCGACGGCTCTTTCTCGCCCAGCAGCAGCCGGGTGGCTTCGTCGTTGGAAATGCCCAGCGCTGCGGCCTTCGCGTCCACCTGTTTCTGCACCAAGGGCGTGAGCACCCAGCCCGGGCAGATGGCATTGCAGGTGATGCCGGTGGTGGCGTTTTCCAGTGCGGTGACCTTGGTCAAGCCCACGATGCCGTGCTTGGCGGCCACGTAAGCCGACTTCTCCGCCGAGGCCACCAGGCCGTGCACCGACGCCACGTTGATGATGCGTCCCCAGTTGCCCTTTTGCATGGCTGGCAGGGCCAGGCGCGTGGTGTGAAAGGCGCTGGTCAGGTTGATGGCCATGATCGCGTCCCAACGCTCCACGGGGAAGTTTTCCACACGGCTCACGTGCTGGATGCCCGCGTTGTTCACCAGAATGTCCACCTGGCCGAAGCGCTGGGCTGCAAAGGCCATCATGGCTTCGATCTCGGTCGGTTTGCTCATGTCGGCGCCGTGGTACTCCACCTCGACGCCTAGTGCCTTCACCTCGGCCTTGGCTGCCTCGATTTCACCGAAGCCGTTGAGAACGATGTTGGCGCCCTGGCGAGCCAAGGCCTTGGCGATGCCCAGGCCAATCCCGCTGGTGGATCCGGTCACGAGGGCGGTTTTTCGAGCAAGCATGTGGGTCTCCAGTTCCATTACGATCGGTTCAAGACACCCAAATCATAGGGGGAGGCCATGACACCTCCTGATGACATCGCCTCTAAGCACCATGTCCGATCCTCAGCTTCAGCGCCTTGCCGTCGGCTTGCCGGCATCCACCAGCGGCTCGCCGCGCCAAATGGCCTGGTGGGATTGGCCTTGTCCCGATCCCGCCAGCCGCCATGTCGTGGTGTGCGCCCACGGCCTGTCGCGCCAGGGGCGCGACTTCGATGCCCTGGCCAAGGCCTTGCAGCCCCGTTGCCGCGTGGTGGCCTTTGACGTGGCGGGCCGTGGCCACAGTGACCGCCTCGCCGATCCCATGGGCTACCAACTGCCCACCTATGTGGCCGATGCCGTGGCGCTCCTGGGTGAGCTTCGTCGCCAGCAGCCTGATGCCCGCATCGACTGGGTGGGCACGAGCATGGGGGGCTTGATCGGCATGGCGGTGGCCGCGCAGCCAGCCCTGTCCATCGGCCGCCTGGTGCTCAATGACGTGGGCCCGATCATTCAACTGGAAGCCTTGCAGCGCATTGGCGCCTACCTAGGGCAAAACCCGTCGTTTGACAGCGAACAACAGGCCGTGGATTACCTGGCCTCCATCTCACAAGACTTTGGCCCCCACACCCCCGAACAGTGGCGCGCCCTGAGCCTGCCCATGTTGCGGGAGCGTGAAGGCCGGTGGTACCTGCATTACGACCCGGCCCTGGCTCAACCCGTCAAAGCGTTGCTGCAGAGCCCCAACCCCGAAGAGGCGGTGCGCCAGGGCGAAGCGGCCTTGTGGCAGCTCTACGATGCGATCGCCTGCCCCACCTTGCTGCTGCGCGGGGCCCAGTCCGATTTGCTGAGCGAGGCCACCGTGGCCCAGATGCAGGCCCGCGGGCCGCACCCCGCTTGCGTCAGGTTCGAGGGCGTTGGCCATGCCCCCACCCTGGTGGCCGACAACCAGATTGCCGCGGTTCGAGATTTCCTCTGGACCGCCTGAGTAGCCTGCATGAAACGATCTTCTCCCCCTGCGTTGCCCGCCAGTTCGGCGAGCACCCCTCTGCCGGCAGGGCAGTCATCTGCCATCGTGGCCGCCACGGCCGCCAGCCTGCCACACCAAGTGAATGCACTTGCCCGGGCGCGTGCCTTTGCCGAACCCCTGCTGACCTGTGAGTCGCTGGACACCGGCGAAAACGTCTTTGCCCACGCCGATGCGGTGGCGCAGATCCTCAGCGATATCGGGGGCTCCGAGGCCATGCAGGCAGCGGCCTACCTGGTGTATGCCTGCCAACACCTGAACAAACCGCAAGAGGTCATCGCCAAGGCCTTTGGCGAGCACTTCGCTGCGCTGGCCCTGGAGACCACCAAGCTGGTGCAATTGCAGCGCCAGACGCGCAACAAGGCCGCGGCGGCGCAGGCCAAAAAAGCCGAAGAGCGCCAGGCCGCCAGCGATGCCGCGCAGCCGACGCCCGGCCCCGGCAAGGCGCCTGTTTCCGAACTGGCCGCCAGCCAGACGGAAAACGTGCGCAAGATGCTGCTGGCCTTCTCTCGCGACCTGCGCGTGGTGATGCTCCGCCTGGCCTCGCGCCTGCAGACCTTGCGCTATTTCGCGTCGATCAAAGGCAACCCTGGCGAGGCGCTGGCCAGCGAATCGCTGCATGTGTTCGCGCCGCTGGCCAACCGCCTGGGCATCTGGCAGATCAAATGGGAAATGGAGGACCTGGCCTTTCGTTTCCTTGAGCCGCAGACCTACAAGGAAGTGGCGCGCCTGCTGGACGAAAAAAGGGCTGAGCGCGAGGTGCACGTCGAACAGGTGCGGGTGCAACTGCAGACCGACCTGCTGGCGCAGGGCATTGCATCGTCGGTTCAGGGGCGGCCCAAGCACATTTACAGCATCGTCAAGAAGATGCGAGGCAAGGACCTGGGCTTTGACCGGGTGTTCGACATTCGCGCGCTGCGCGTGATCGTGCCCACGCTTGAAGACTGCTACGCGGTGCTGGCTTACGTACACGCCCATTTCGCGCCGGTGCCAGACGAATTTGACGACTACATCGCCAAGCCAAAGCCCAATGGCTACCAGTCGTTGCACACGGTGGTGCGCGACGCGCAGGGCAGGGCGTTCGAGATCCAGATCCGCACACAGGCCATGCACGACCATGCCGAGCATGGCGTGGCGGCCCACTGGGCTTACAAGGAAGCAGGGTCGAAGGGCTACGCTGGCGTGTCGGCCAGTTCAGAGTACGACGCCAAGATCGCGGTGCTGCGTCAGCTGCTGGCCTGGGAGCGCGACCTCAGCGGCTCGGCCGGGGGCTTGTTCGATGACCGCATCTACGTGCTGACGCCTGACGCCGCCATCGTGGAGCTGCCGCAAGGCGCTACCCCGGTGGACTTTGCCTACAACGTTCACACCGATCTCGGTCACCGTTGCCGCGGCGCGCGCGTGGACGGTGCCATGGTGCCTCTCAACACCGCGCTGCAAAACGGCCAGACGGTTGAGATCAACGCCGCCAAGGAGGGCGGGCCGTCGCGAGACTGGTTGAACCCCGATCTGGGCTATCTCGTCAGTCACCGCGCGCGCACCAAGGTTCGCGCCTGGTTCAACGCCCAGGCGCTGCAAGAGACCGTGGCCCGCGGGCGCGAGGCGGTGGAAAAACTGCTGCAACGCGAGGGCAAGACCGCCATCAAGCTGGACGACCTGGCCGTGGCCATGGGCCTTGAGTCTGCTCAAGAGTTGTTCGAGCAGGTGGGCAAGGATGAGTTGTCGCTGCGCGCCATCGAAACCCAGTTGCGCCCCTCCGAACCGACGCCTGCCGCGCCCCCGGCCCAGTGGCTGAAAAAGCCTCGCCGGCCATCGGCCGGTGGTGCTGGAGATGTGCTGGTGGTGGGCGTGGGCTCCTTGATGACCCAACTGGCCAAGTGCTGTCGACCCGCGCCACCCGACGACATTCGAGGCTTCGTGACCCGAGGCAAGGGCGTCAGTGTGCACCGCGCTGACTGTGCCGACTTCCAGCACTTGGTGCGCAAAGCGCCCGATCGGGTCATTGATGTCGAATGGGGAGGGCTGTCGGGCGTCAGCCGCGACCACGCGCCTGTGTACCCGGTGGACGTGGCCATCGAGGCCGCCGACCGACAAGGTCTGTTGCGCGACATCTCAGACGTGTTCGCCCGCGAGAAGATGAACGTGATCGGGGTGCAGACGCAAACGGTCAAGGGCGTGGCCTGGATGACCTTCACCATCGAGGTGGCGGACGCCCGCCAAGTCACCCGCGCCATGTCGGTTGTGGGCGAGGTGCCGGGCGTGCGCGTGGTGCGCCGCAAGTGAGCCTCAAAATACCTGCTATACTTTCAGCTTCGAATCGTTTGTAGGCGCGTAGCTCAGCTGGTTAGAGCACCACCTTGACATGGTGGGGGTCGTTGGTTCGAGTCCAATCGCGCCTACCAAACATCCGAGACGCAAAGCCTGGTTCAGCCAGGCTTTTTTGTTGCCGAAGCGCACAGGGAAAACCCATTCTTGCATCACCCCTGGGGGTTTCTAGAATGCAGGCTCGCGCAGGCCAATGGCGCCGCCCCATCGTCTCCCTTTCGAAAGTCCAGTCGTGCAGAAATCCAAGGCCGATGCCAGCAGCTCCAAGGGGGCTGTCCGGGTGATCAAGAAGTATCCCAATCGGCGCCTGTACGACACCGATACGTCGTCGTACATCACCCTGGCCGAGGTCAAAGGCCTGGTCATGGCGAACGAGCCTTTCATCGTGCGTGACGCCAAGTCCAATGAGGACCTGACGCGAAGCATCCTGCTCCAGATCATCCTGGAGGAAGAGACGGCTGGCGTGCCCATCTTCACCGAGCAGGTGCTGGCCAACATCATTCGCTTCTATGGTCACGCCATGCAAGACTTCATGGGGTCGTACCTGGAGAAGAACATCCAGATCTTCATGGACCTGCAGCAGAAGATGACCGAGCAGCCGGGCGGGCTCAACCCCGAGGCCTGGCAACAATTCATGAACATGCAGTCGCCCATGATGCAGGGAATGATGGGCACCTACCTCGAGCAGTCTCGCAACGCCTTCACGCAGATGCAGGAGCAGATGCAGAAGAACAGCGAGCAATTCCTGGCGGCGCTGGGCATCAAGCGCTAGTGGCTTGGGGTCTGAGACAATCGGGCCCATGAGCGATACCCCTGCATCCCTGGGCACCACGACGCCCAAAGTCGGATTTGTCAGCCTTGGCTGCCCCAAGGCCCTGACCGATTCGGAACTCATCCTGACCCAACTCAGCGCCGAGGGTTACCAGACCTCCAAGACCTTCGCTGGGGCCGACCTGGTCATCGTCAACACCTGTGGCTTCATTGACGATGCCGTCAAGGAAAGCCTGGACACCATCGGCGAGGCCTTGGCCGAGAACGGCAAAGTCATCGTCACTGGCTGCCTGGGGGCTCGCGAAGGGCAGGGCGGGGGCAACCTGGTGCAAGAGATGCATCCGAGCGTGCTGGCGGTGACGGGGCCTCATGCCACGCACGAGGTGATGGAGGCGGTGCACAAGCACTTGCCCAAGCCGCACGATCCCTTTGTTGACCTGGTGCCTCCTCAAGGCATCAAGCTCACGCCGCGCCATTACGCGTATCTCAAGATCAGCGAAGGCTGCAACCACCGCTGTACCTTCTGCATCATTCCGTCAATGCGCGGTGACCTCGTCAGCCGACCGATTGGCGATGTGTTGACCGAGGCCCGCAAGCTGTTCGAGTCGGGCGTGAAAGAGCTGTTGGTCGTGAGTCAGGACACCTCTGCCTATGGGGTGGACGTGCAGTACCGCACCGGCTTCTGGGACGGTAAGCCGGTCAAGACCCGCATGCTCGATCTGGTGCGTACTCTTGGTGAGCTGGCCAAACCTTTCGGTGCCTGGGTTCGCTTGCACTACGTTTACCCCTATCCGCACGTGGACGATGTCGTTCCCTTGATGGCTGAGGGGCTGGTGCTGCCCTACCTTGATGTGCCCCTGCAGCACAGTCACCCTGACGTGCTCAAGCGCATGAAGCGGCCTGCCAGCGGCGAGAAGAACCTGGAGCGAATCGCTCGCTGGCGCGAGATCTGCCCTGAGATTGTGGTGCGCAGCACCTTCATCGCGGGCTTCCCTGGCGAGACCGAGGCAGAGTTCGAGCACTTGCTGCACTTCGTGCGCGAGGCGCAGATCGACCGCGCTGGCTGTTTTGCTTATTCCCCGGTGGAGGGGGCTGCGGCCAACGCCTTGGCCGATCCCGTGCCTGAAGCGGTTCGTGAGGAGCGCCGCGCCCGGTTCATGGCGGTGGCTGAGGCGGTGTCCGCCGAGCGGCTGCGCCAGCGCGTGGGCGCCACCATGCAGGTGTTGGTCGATTCGGCGCCGGGCCTGGGCAAGAAGGGTGGTGTGGGGCGCAGTTATGCCGACGCGCCAGAGATCGATGGTGTGGTGCGCTTGTTGCCGCCCCAGAAAATCAGCAAGGTGCTGAAGGTGGGCGAGTTCACCAAGGCGCGCATCGTGGCGGCCGAAGGGCATGATTTGGTGGCCATGCCGATCTGACGAAGTGGGGGGGCGCTTGCGCCCTTCGTTCGGAGCGCGGAAAAAAGAAAAGGCCCGCTGATCACTGATCAGCGGGCCATGTTCTTGGTGCCCAAGAGAGGACTCGAACCTCCACGGAGTTACCCGCTAGTACCTGAAACTAGTGCGTCTACCAATTTCGCCACCTGGGCATTTCAGGAAAACCGCAATTATAGCAGCTGTTTGACCGAGTTCTTTTCTGGTGCTCGAATTTTTGAATTCGGGTGAGCGCGAGAAAGAAAAACGTGTCGATAAACGAAAAGGCCTGACAGTGGGTGACTGTCAGGCCTTTATGATGTGTTTGGTGCCCAAGAGAGGACTCGAACCTCCACGCCTCTCGGCGCTAGTACCTGAAACTAGTGCGTCTACCAATTCCGCCACCTGGGCATCTCAGGAAGCCGCTAGTATAGCATCAAAATTTCATCTAAGAGAAGTAGTGAACGACAAAAACAGCCTGTTGGCCGAGTTCGAAGGTGTGGTGTCCGGTCATCGCGATGGACATGGTTTCGTGATCCGAGATGATGGGCAAGCCGACATCTATTTGCCGCCGAACGAGATGCGCGCGGTCCTTCACAAGGACAGGGTCAAGGCCCGCATCGTGCGCCTCGATCGCAAGGGTCGGCCAGAGGGGCGCGTGACCGAAATCCTGGAGCGGCCCGACGTGCCGATCATTGGTCGGTTGTTGCAGGAAAGCGGTGTCTGGCTGGTGGCCCCGGAAGACAAACGCTACGGCCAAGACGTGTTGATCCCCAAGGGGGCGACGGGCTCGGCCAAGCCGGGCCAGGTGGTGGTGGTTGAGCTGACCGAACCACCAGCGCTGTATGGCCAGCCGGTGGGGCGGGTGAAGGAAGTGCTGGGTGACATCGATGACCCCGGCATGGAAATCGAGATCGCTGTGCGCAAGTACGGCGTGCCGCATCAGTTTTCAGACGCGGCCATGGCGCAGGCGCGCAGCATTCCTGACCATGTGTTGCCCAAAGACCTGCGCCATCGCGTGGACCTTCGCGACATTCCGTTGGTCACCATCGACGGCGAAGACGCCCGCGATTTCGACGACGCTGTCTATTGCGAACCCGCCAAGATCGGGCGGGCCAAAGGGTGGCGCTTGCTGGTGGCCATTGCCGACGTGAGCCACTACGTGGAGACGGGCTCCCCCATCGATGTGGACGCCTACGACCGGGCCACCTCGGTGTACTTCCCTCGGCGCGTGATCCCCATGCTGCCGGAGAAGTTGTCCAACGGCCTGTGCTCACTCAATCCCGGGGTTGAGCGGCTGTGCATGGTCTGCGACATGCTGATCAACGCCAAGGGCGAGATCCACGCTTATCAGTTCTACCCGGCGGTGATGTTCAGCCATGCCCGGTTCACCTACACCGAGGTGGCGGCCATCCTGCAGAACACTCGGGGGCCCGAGGCCGCCAACCGCAAGCCGCTGGTGCCGTACCTTCTGAACCTGCACGATGTGTATCGCGCCTTGCTGGCCGCGAGGCAGGTGCGCGGTGCGGTGGACTTCGAGACGGTGGAAACCCAGATCGTGTGCGACGAGTCCGGGCGCATCGAGAAAATCGTGCCACGCACCCGCAACGACGCACACAAGCTAATCGAAGAAGCGATGCTGGCCGCCAACGTGTGTTCGGCCGATTTCATCGGCAGCAGCAAGCACGCCGGCCTGTTCCGGGTTCACGAAGGCCCCACGCCTGAGAAGCAGGAGGTGCTGCGAAACTACCTCAAGGCGATGGGCTTGCCCTACACCATCAGCGACGAGCCGCACCCCAGCGAATTTCAGCAGATCGCCAGCGCCACCAAAGACCGGCCGGAGGCGCAACAGATCCACACCATGCTGTTGCGCTCGATGCAGCAAGCCATTTACACGCCGATCAACAGCGGGCACTTCGGCCTGGCGTTTGAGGCCTACACGCACTTCACCAGCCCCATTCGCCGCTACCCCGACCTGCTCGTGCATCGGGTGATCAAGTCCATCCTCACGGGCAAGCGCTACCAGTTGCCAGCATTGCCCACGCCGGGCGAAGCGCACGCCAAGCTCAGCAAGCGCCTGGCCAGTCGAGCGCCCACGCCCACGCAGGTCCCCAAGAAGTTGTCGGCCGACACCCAGGCCTGGCAGGCCGCGGGCTTACATTGCAGCGCCAACGAGCGCCGTGCCGACGAGGCCAGTCGCGATGTCGAGGCTTGGCTCAAGTGCAAGTACATGCGTGAACACCTGGGCGAGGAGTTCAGTGGTGTCGTCACGGCGGCGACCAGCTTCGGTCTGTTCGTCACGCTCGACGCCATGTACGTGGAGGGCTTGGTGCACATCACCGAACTCGGGGGTGAGTACTTCCGCTTCGATGAAGCCCGCCAAGAGCTGCGCGGCGAGCGCACCGGCATTCGCTATGCACTGGGTACCCGTGTGCAGGTGCAGGTAAGCCGTGTCGACCTGGATGGTCGCCGCATCGATTTCCGCCTGGTGCGAGACCACGACGACCTGATGACCCGCGCCATGCGCGACAAGACCGGCTCGGGCTCGGCTGACCCGGGGGCTCGCTCTGAAGGCAAGCGCCGCTCGCGACCCGAACCGGCTGGTGCGATGGACGTGAAAGCGGCCGTGCGGCAGGCCGCCAAGAAGGCTGCGCAGAAGGCGGCCAAGGCTGCCGGAAAAACCCGCAAGGGCCGCCGATGATGGGCGAGGCTCGGTCCTACACTCGGCGCCATGTCCATTCTTCTTTTTCTGCTTGATACGCTGTTCTTTGTTCTCGTGGCATGCGCGCTCGCGCGCGCCTGGATGAACCAGCAGCGCATTCACATGGCGGTGCAGCCCGGTCCGTTCGTCATGGCGGTGACCAACTGGCTGGTGCAGCCGCTGCGCCGCGCGATGCCGGCCAGCATGAAGCAAAGCCGCTGGGATTGGGCCAGTCTGTTGGCGGCTGTGGTGCTCTCGCTGGTGTACGGCGTCGTGGCGGTCTTGCTGCTGTCGCTGGCCTCGTTCGCCTCGCCGAGCGGTGCCATGTGGGTGACCGGTGCCTTGCTGCTGGCCGTCAAGCACCTGGTTCGCACTGTGTTGCAAGGCCTGATGCTGCTCCTGCTGGCTTACGCGGTGCTCAGTTGGGTGCAGCCGCATTCACCGGTCATGGGCACGCTGGAACGCCTGAGTGCACCCATCTTGCGGCCGTTGCGTCGCGTGGTGCCGCTGGTGGGTGGCGTTGACCTGTCGGTGCTGATTGCGATCGTGCTGCTGCAAGGCGTGGTCGTGGTGCTGGGCTGATCGGCTCACCAGGTCTGCACGGCGTCGGCCAGGCGCGAGGCGCTGAGTGCGACGCCGCCACGCCAAGTGTCGGCCAGGGCGCCATGCTGCGCCACCGCCCGCTCCACCCGTTCGCGCAAAGGCAGGCCGGGTGAGACGCTAAGGCTGGCCCCCAGCATGCCCGCCAACACATCGCCGGTGCCGGCTGTGGCCAGCCGGGCATTGCCGGTGGGGTTGATCCAGGGCAGGGCGTCTGAAGAAGCCACCACCGTTCCCGCCCCCTTGAGCACACAGACCACCCCCAGCTCGTGGGCCAGTGCGGTCGCGCTGCGCAGCCGGTCTGCCATGACTTCGGACGTGGTGGCGCCCAGCAGGCGGGCCGCTTCAAGCGGGTGCGGGGTAATCACTGTTTCCTGTCCGTTGTGGCGGCGGGTTTTTATCAGCTTGCTCAGAGCGGGTGTGCCGGCCAGCTGGTTCAGTGCGTCGGCATCCAGCACCAGGCGCTTGGCCAGCCGAAGCAGCGGCTCCAGGTACTCGGCCACGGCTTGGCCGCCGCCGCAGCCCGCCACCACCGTTGCCTGGGCCAGAAACTCAGGCTCGGTCAGGCGGTCTGGCCGGCGCACCATCAACTCGGGGGCCTGAGGGTCCCAGTGGTTGGCGCCACCGTCCAGCAAGCCCACGAATACCCGGCCAGCGCCGCCGTGAAGCGCCGCGCGCGCAGCCAGCACGGCCGCGCCCACCATGCCCGCGCCGTCGATCTGCGGGCCTTGGCCTCCCAGGATGGCCACGTCGCCAAAGCTGCCTTTGTGGCTGGCGTGTGCGTGCTTGGCGCGGTCTGTGGGTAAGTGATCGGCGCCACCCCAAGTGGCGCAAGCGGCTGGCGCTTCGGCCTCGGTCTGGGCCACACCAAGGTCGTCAAGCCAGACGTCGCCAGCCAGGTCGCGGCCGTGCGCGGTGAAAAGGCCTGGTTTGAGCGTGAGCAGTGAAAGGGTGAGCCTGGCACCTGCCGTGCGTGGGAGGGGGCCAAGGCAGGCGCCGGTGTCGGCGTCGAGTGCGCTGGGCAGGTCAACGCAAAGTACTGGGCTGGCGCTGTTGCGGATGGTGTCGATCTGCTCGCCCAGCAGCCCGGTGGGGGGGCGAGAGGCGCCAAGACCGAGCAGGGCGTCGATGATCAGGTCGGCCGCCTCTGGTGCATGCTGCCTGATCGTGACACCGGCTTCCAATGCCGCATGCCTCGCCCAAGCCGCGTCGGGGGGGAGCCGGGCTGGCTCCCCCACCTGGGTAACCCAGACTTCTGGAATGCCGGCTTTGTGCAGGAGGTGGGCGGCAACCCAGCCATCGCCGCCGTTGTTGCCTGGGCCGGTGGCGACCCAGATGCGCCTGGCGTGTGGCGCCCAGGCGCGGGCCAGGCGCGCCACCGCCTCGCCAGCCCGCTTCATGAGTTCGTGCGCGGGCAGCGCCTCCTGGGCGATTGCCTCCAGTTGGCGGGTGGCGGCTGCGCTGTGAAGCAGTTCCCTGTTCTGCGGACTGAGTCGGCGTGGGGGTGGGCGCGATGTCATGGTGGGTTCATTTCAACACGCCAAGGCGCTGCCGTCAGAGACCTTGCCGCAGCGGGGCGTAGGTGGCAGCGTCGAGTGCGGGTGTGGCGCCCCGAAGTTCATCGGCAAGCAGTCGTGCGCTACCGGCCGCCAGCGTCCAGCCAGCGGCGCCATGCCCAAGGTTGATCCAAAGGCCAGGCAAGCGGGTGCCACCGATCAGGGGTAGACCATCGTGCGTGGCGGCATACGAGCCGCGCCACTCCTGAACGCTGCCCTGCGGGCCACCGAAGCGCGCCGCACCGGGGAACCAGTCCATCAAGGTCTTGTAGAGCTGTTTCAGGGCCGCCGCGTCGGGGGCTGCGCCGGGCTTGGCGCCCAAGGCGGCGCCACCCGACACCCTTATCCGCTGGCCGAGGCGGGCGATCGAGGCCTGTCTGGCGGGGTCGAGCACGGCAGACAGGGGGGCATCCAGCGGTTCCCGGATCGCCGCGCTGACCGAGTGAGCGGTGATGGTCTGCGTGGGCAGTTTCAGGCCGAGTGGGCGCAGCAGCGTTGGCGCCGACGCACCGGTGCAGACAACCACGGCATCGTGGTCGCTGAAGGGGGGCGATGACTTGGGCGTGTGCACGCGCCAGGCGCCACCGGCCAAAGGTTCGAGGCGGCTGACCAGGGTGCCCAGTGCCAGGCGTGCCCCCAACTTTTGGGCGCGCGTTTTCATCAGCAGGGTCCATTCGCGACAGTTGGCGGCGCCTGCGTTCGCGATGGAGATCGCGGCGTGAATGGGGGTCTCAGGATTGAGTGCCGGCTCTTGTTGGCGCGCTTGTTCCGCGGTCAGGGCCTGCGCCGCGACGCCAATTTCTCGCAATCGCTCAATCGTTGTTTGGGTCGAGTCGGCTTCCTGGGGGGTGCGCAACAAGACCAGCAGCCCGTCACTGGCGTCGTGGTCGAGTTCCAAGGCCCGGTTCAGGTCGTGCGTGTGCTCGGCGCTGTAAAGGGCCAGGCGTTGCAGGGCTTGATGTTGGGGCGTGTTGGCGCGGCCTTTGGCGCATTTGGCCCAGCGCCAGAGCCAGGTCCACTCACCAAGCCGTGGCAGACGCTGCAGGTGAAGACCGCCTTTCGCCGAACCCCAGGGGCCGCTCCAATTGGTCTGTGCGGGGAGCCAGGCGGCGTTCCAGCCGGGACCTGTGAGTGCCCCCGTGGCGAAGCTGGCTTCTTCGCCGGCTGTCGGGTGGCGGTCGTAAAGCGTGACCTCGTGGCCATCGGCGGCAAGCTCCCAGGCCGTGGCCACACCAACCACGCCGGCTCCGATCACGGCGATGTTCATGGGCGAATTCCGGTCACGATGGGGTGCAGGTCAGGGAATGGGGAAAAGGGGAGGGCGGCTGGCGGCATGACGCGTCAGTTTGTCCGGGGCAGCAGCGCAGAGTTGCGTGGTGGCCGGGGGATGGTTCGGGAGTGGGGAGGGCGGGGTGCTATACTCGACAGGCTTTGCAGTTGGCGCCCCGCTTTGTGGTCGTGGCTTGCAAAGCAATCGCAAACCAGCCCAACCAGGTGTTGTTACGCTGTTTTACAGCGAGCAATCGGGGCTGGATTTTAGACCCAACCTACGGAAAGAAATCCCATGTCGATCTCCATGCGCGAAATGCTGGAAGCCGGTGTCCACTTCGGTCACCAGACCCGCTTCTGGAACCCCAAGATGGCTCCGTACATCTTTGGCCACCGCAACAAGATTCACATCGTCAACCTCGAAAAGACCCTGCCCCTGTTCGAGGAAGCCCAGAAGTTCGTGCGCCAGCTCTCCGCCAACCGCGGCACCATCCTGATGGTGGGCACCAAGCGCCAGTCGCGCGACATCGTGGCCGCTGAGGCCCGTCGTGCTGGCGTGCCTTTTGTTGACCAGCGCTGGCTGGGCGGCATGCTGACCAACTTCAAGACCGTCAAGACCTCCATCAAGCGCCTGAAGGACATGCAGGCCCAGAAGGAAGCCGGTCTGGACAGCATGACCAAGAAAGAGCAACTGATGTTTGCTCGCGAAATGGAAAAGCTCGAGAAGGACATCGGCGGCATTCAGGACATGGCCGCTCTGCCCGACGCCATCTTCGTGGTCGACGTGGGCTTCCACAAGATCGCCGTGGCCGAAGCCCAGAAGCTGGGCATCCCGCTGGTGGGCGTGGTTGACACCAACCACTCGCCGGCCGGCATCGACTACGTGATCCCCGGCAACGACGACTCGGCCCGTGCCGTGGCTCTGTATGCCCGTGGCATCGCCGACGCAATCCTGGAAGGCCGCGCCAACGCCGTGACCGATGTGGTCAAGGCCGTGGCCGCTGAAGGCAGCGACGAGTTCGTGGAAGTGCAGGACGGCGCCTCGGCCTGATCCGGCTTCCGCCGTGACTGAGGGGCTCATGTAGCCCCTTTTTCATACAAGCTTCTCAATATTCACTCTGCCCAGGAGGCCGTGTCGGTCCCCGGGCCAACGGAGAAACAAACATGGCAATTACCGCAAGCATGGTCGCCGAACTGCGCGCCAAGACCGACGCTCCCATGATGGAATGCAAGAAGGCCTTGACCGAGGCCGACGGCAACATGGAAAAGGCCGAAGAGATCCTGCGCGTCAAGCTGGGCAACAAGGCCAGCAAGGCCGCTTCCCGCGTGACCGCTGAAGGCGTGATCGCCGCTGCTGTCGACGGCACGAACGGTGCGCTGATCGAAGTCAACTGCGAAACCGACTTCGTTTCCAAGAACGAAATCTTCCTGAGCTTCGTCAATGCCTGCGCCAAGCTGGTGGTTGAGCACAACCCTGCCGACGTGGCTGCCCTGTCGGCACTGCCGCTGTCGATGGAAGACTTCGGTCCCACGGTGGAAGACGTGCGCAAGGGCCTGATTGGCAAGATCGGCGAGAACATGAGCATCCGCCGCTTCAAGCGCTACAGCGGTGGTGGCCAACTGGCCGCCTACCTGCACGGTGTGCGCATTGGCGTGATGGTGGAGTTTGACGGTGACGCCGTAGCCGCCAAGGACGTGGCCATGCACGTGGCCGCCATGAAGCCCGTGGCCCTGTCTGGCGCCGACGTGCCGGCCGAGCTGATCGCCAAGGAGCGTTCGGTGGCCGAGCAGAAGGCCGCCGAGTCGGGCAAGCCCGCCGACATCGTGGCCAAGATGGTCGAAGGTTCGGTGCAGAAGTACCTGAAGGAAGTCTCCCTGCTGGACCAGGTCTTCGTGAAGGCCGCAGACGGCAAGCAGACCGTGGGTCAGTACCTCAAGTCGGCCAACACCACCGCCAAGGGCTTCACCCTGTACGTGGTGGGCGAAGGCATCGAGAAGAAGGTGGACGATTTCGCCGCTGAAGTGGCTGCCCAGGTGGCCGCTGCCAAGGGCGCCTGATCCCCTTGCTGCGCCCCTCGGGGTGCTGAAAAAGACGACGGGCCGCAAGGCCCGTTGTCACATCAGGACGGCTCCGCGGCGAGGGCCGTCCTCGTTACACTTGCCGGCTGTAGCGCCGCATCCTCTCCTGCAGAAAGTCTTTCATGTCAGCCAACACACGGTACACACGGATCTTGCTGAAACTGTCGGGCGAAGCCCTGATGGGCGACGACGCATTCGGTATCAATCGGGCCACCATCGAGCGCATCGTGGCCGAGATCGCCGAAGTGACGCGTTTGGGTGTGCAAGTGGCGGTGGTGATCGGTGGCGGCAACATTTTCCGTGGCGTTGCCGGTGGTGCCGTGGGCATGGACCGTGCCACGGCGGACTACATGGGCATGCTGGCCACGGTCATGAACTCGCTGGCGTTGGCCGATTCGATGGACAAGGCGGGCTTGGTGGCCCGGGTGATGTCGGCCATTGCCATTGAGCAGGTGGTTGAGCCCTACGTGCGTCCCAAGGCGTTGCAGTACCTTGAGGAGGGCAAGGTGGTCGTGTTCGCAGCGGGCACCGGCAATCCTTTCTTCACCACCGACACGGCCGCCGCCTTGCGCGGTGCAGAGATCGGTGCGCAGATTGTGCTGAAGGCCACCAAGGTGGACGGCGTTTACACCGCCGACCCCAAGAAGGACCCGACGGCCACGCGCTACGCCACGATCACTTTTGACGAAGCCATGTCCCGCAACCTTGAGGTGATGGACGCCACGGCGTTTGCCTTGTGCCGCGACCAGAAGCTGCCCGTCAAGGTGTTCTCGATTTTTAAGCCGGGCGCGTTGCGCGCAGTGGTTCTGGGCGCCGACGAAGGCACCCTTGTCCACGTCTGATTCTCGCCAGGCTTTTCCGTCGTTTCCAGGAGTTCCCATGACCATCGCCGATATCCGCAAGAACGCCGAGCACAAGATGCAGCAGTCGATCGAGGCGTTCAAGACCAACCTCACCAAGGTGCGCACCGGCCGCGCCAACCCGGCACTGTTGGACACGGTGCACGTGGACTATTACGGCTCGATGCTGCCGCTGTCGCAAGTGGCCAACCTGTCGTTGCTGGACGCCCGCACCATCGGTGTGTCGCCCTGGGAAAAGGGCATGGGCGCCAAGATTGAGAAGGCCATTCGCGAGTCTGACCTGGGCCTCAACCCCCAAAGCCAGGGTGACCTCATTCGCGTGCCAATGCCGCCCATGACCGAAGAGCGCCGCAAGGAACTCACCAAGGTGGTCAAAGGCGAGGGCGAAAACGCCAAGGTGGCCATTCGTAACCTGCGCCGCGACGCCAACGAGTCGGTGAAAAAGCTGGTGAAGGACAAGCTGGCTTCCGAAGACGATGAGCGCCGCGCGGCCGACGACATTCAGAAGCTCACCGACCGCATGATCACCGAGGTGGACAAGCTGGTGGCCTCCAAAGAGCAGGACATCATGGCCGTCTGAGGCCAGGTGCCTCGCCCTCAGTTGATGAAGTCCGATACGACCGAGAGTCCGCGCCTGCCAAGGCACGTGGCCATCGTCATGGATGGCAACGGCCGCTGGGCGCAGAAGCGCTGGCTGCCTCGCGTGGCGGGCCACAAGCAGGGCGTTGACACTTTGCGACGGGTGGTGCGCCTCTGCCTTGAACGGGGCATTGGTGCACTCACCGTGTTTGCTTTTTCCTCGGAAAACTGGAATCGCCCCGCCGATGAGGTGAGTGGCTTGATGGAGCTGCTGGCGCTGGCCTTGTCGCGCGAGGTGCCCAGCTTGGCCGAGAACGGCGTGCAACTGCACTTCCCCGGTGATCGCAGCGCCTTGTCATCCCGGGTGGTGCAAGGGCTGGAAGCTGCAGAACAGCGCACCGCCGACAATCGGCGTTTGGTGCTCAACGTCTGCTTCAATTACGGCGGACGCTGGGACATCGCCCAGGCGGCCAAGCGCTTGGCGCAAGAAGGCTTGCCGATCGATGAGGCCTCGCTGGCCTCGCACTTGGCCCTGGCCCATGTGCCAGACCCCGATCTGGTGATTCGCACCGGCGGCGAGGTCCGCATCAGCAACTTCCTCTTGTGGCAGGCCGCCTACGCCGAACTGTATTTCTCTGACTGCCTTTGGCCCGACTTCGACGGTGCCGAGCTGGACCGCGCACTGGCCGAGTACGCCCGGCGTGAGCGCCGCTTTGGCAAGACTTCTGAACAGGTTCGGCCAGCCGCCGAACTGCCCACCGCTTCCGACCATGCTTAAGCAGCGCGTCATCACTGCCCTGGCGCTGCTCGCCGTGCTCTTGCCGGCCTTGTTCTATTCACAGATCGGCCCGTTCGCTGCCCTTGGGCTCTTGCTCATCACGGCAGCGGGCTGGGAGTGGTCCCGACTGAACGGCGTCGGCGAGGCGGGCTCCCGCGCCATCGGGCTTGTGCTGGGGCTGTTGCTGGCTGCCTTTTGGATGGCTGGTGGTCTGGACACGGACTGGCGGGCCTTGTGGATGGGCGTGGGGCTGGTCTGGGTGTTGCTGGCCTTGGTCATGCTGCGCCGTGGAGCTGTTGGCTGGGGGCGCTGGCCCGCTGGCTTGCGCTTGATGGCGGGTTTGTTCCTGATCGCCGTGGCCTGGCTGGCACTGGTGCAGGCCCGCATGAGAGGGCTTGAGTTTCTCTTGTCGTTGCTGCTGCTCGTCTGGATGGCCGACATCGCAGCCTATTTCGGCGGCAAGGCCTTCGGTCGGCGCAAGCTGGCGCCCACCATCAGCCCGGGCAAAAGCTGGGAGGGGGCCATTTCGGGGGCGCTGGGCGTGGCCGTGCTCGCGGCAGGCTGGATCGTCGCCGATCAGCGCGGCTTGGCGCATCAGGGCAGTTTGTACTCAGGTCTCTGGGCCAAGGGCCCGACCTGGACGGTGCTGGCGGTGCTCGGCCTCACGGCCATGAGTGTGGCTGGTGACCTGATCGAATCCCTGGTCAAGCGCAGTGCCGGGGTCAAGGATTCCAGTCAGCTGTTGCCCGGTCACGGAGGGGTGCTTGACCGCGTCGATGCACTGCTGCCCGTGTTGCCGCTGGGCATGATGCTGGCATCGATTTGAGCGAATGAGCGACTTGCAACACATCACCGTTCTGGGGTCGACCGGCTCCATTGGCAAAAACACGCTGGACGTGGTGGCCCGCCACCCCGACCGTTTCCGGGTGTTCGCACTCACCGCGGCCACCCAGGTGGAGCTGATGGCCGATCAATGCGCGCGTTTCGCACCGCGTTTTGCCGTGATGTCGACCGAGGAGCCGGCCCGGCGCTTGCGAGAGCGCCTGAAGGCAACTGGTGTGGCCACCGAAGTGCTTCACGGTGCCCAGGCGTTGTGCGAAGTCAGCGAAGCTCCCGAGGTCGATGCCGTGATGGCCGCCATCGTGGGTGCAGCGGGTTTGCCGCCCAGCCTGGCGGCGGCCCGTGCGGGCAAGAAGCTGCTGCTGGCCAACAAAGAAGCGTTGGTGGTGGGGGGCGAGCTGTTCATGCAGGCCGTGCAGGTGGGCGGCGCCACCCTGTTGCCGATCGACAGCGAGCACTCGGCCATCTTCCAGTCGCTGCCCGATGACCCGGCCAGCTGGTCGCGCCGCGTGCAGAAAATCGTGTTGACCGCCTCGGGCGGACCCTTCCGCACGCGCGACGTGGCGACCCTGAGCCACGTGACGCCCCAGGAAGCCTGTGCCCATCCCAACTGGGTGATGGGCCGCAAGATCTCGGTGGACTCGGCCACCATGATGAACAAGGCGCTGGAGGTGATTGAGGCGCGCTACCTGTTCGGCCTGCCGCCCGAGCGCATCGAGGTGGTGATCCATCCGCAAAGCGTGATCCATTCGATGGTGCAGTACACAGACACCTCGGTGGTGGCCCAGCTTGGCACGCCAGACATGCGCGTGCCCATCGCGTACGGCTTGTCGTGGCCTGAGCGCATGGCGTCGGGCGCGGCGTCGCTGGATTTCGCCACGCTGTCCGCGCTCACCTTCGAGTCGGCCGACGCTGTGCGTTTCCCGGGTCTTCAACTCGCCTGGCAGGCGCTTAAAGCGGCGCCCGGCACCACCGCCGTGCTGAACGCAGCCAACGAAGTGGCCGTGGAGGCGTTTTTGGATGGGCGGTTGCGTTTTGACCAGATTTACGCGGTCAACCATGCAACTTTGGACGCTTGCCAGCCCTCCAAGCCGAATTCTCTTGACGACCTGCTGGCCATCGACGCCCATGCCCGCTCGGTGGCGTCTTCGAAGGTGGCGTCTCTGTCTCCCTGATTCTCCATGCTCACCACCGCACTGGCTTTCGTTCTTGCTCTGGGTTTGCTGATTGCCGTGCACGAGTACGGGCACTACCGCGTTGCGGTGGCCTGCGGGGTGAAGGTCTTGCGCTTTTCGGTGGGCTTTGGCAAGCCCATCTTCACCTGGCGCCGAAAAGGCAGCCCCACTGAGTTCGTGATTGGCGCCTTGCCTTTGGGCGGCTATGTGCGCATGCTCGATGAGCGAGAGGCGCCGGTTGAACCGCTGGAGCGCCACTTGGCCTTCAACAACCAATCCTTGCGCAAGCGCGCAGCCATCGTGGCGGCGGGACCGGTGGCCAACCTGCTGCTGGCGGTGTTGCTCTATGCCGGCGTGTTCTGGGCCGGTGTGGACGAGCCCCAGCCGATTCTGGGTACGCCGGTGGCTGGCTCGCCCGCTCAGCGGGCTGGATTGCAGGCCGGCGACCGCGTGCTGCAGATGGCGGCCACAGGCGAAGAGGGCAGCCCGGTGGCCTCATTTGACGACCTGCGCTGGCGCCTGACCCAGGCGGCGCTCGATGGCCAGGACGTCACCCTGTGGGTCTCCGCTGGTGATGGTGATGTTGGCCGGCCGATGACCATGCGCTTGAGCGAGCTGGATGCCAGGGAAGCCGACGCCACCCTGTTCAAGCGCATCGGCTTGCTGGGCCCATACACCGCGCCGGTGATTGGACAGGTGATGCCCGATGGCGCTGCGGCGGCCGCGGGCTTGCAGCAGGGGGATCGGGTGCGGCGCATCGACGGTCATGAGGTGCGCGACGGACAGGCCCTGCGCGAGTCGATCCGGGCTGCCGTCGGCCCGGCTGGTGCACCAGTCACGCAGCATTGGGACATTGAACGCGCTGGCCAAGCCGTGGCACTGACCGTGGTGCCCCGTCCTGAACCGTTGGGACAAGCTTGGGTGGGTCGCATCTCGGCCTATGTTGGCGAGGCGCCAGCCATGACCACGGTGCGATACGGTCTGCTGGACGGCCTCTGGCAGGCCACGGTGAAAACAGGCGAAGTTTCCTGGCTCACGCTCAAGATGATGGGGCGCATGCTGATTGGCGAGGCCTCCATCAAGAACCTCAGCGGGCCCCTGACCATTGCCGATTACGCCGGCAAATCGGCCACCCTTGGCCTGAGCGCTTACATCATGTTTCTGGCGCTCATCAGCGTGAGCCTGGGTGTGCTGAACCTGCTCCCGCTGCCCGTCTTGGATGGGGGGCACCTGATGTATTATCTTTGGGAGGCCGTGACTGGGCGCAGGGTGTCTGACGTCTGGATGGAACGGCTCCAACGCGGCGGCTTCATGATTCTCATGTTGCTCATGTCGGTTGCCCTGTTTAACGATGTGGCCCGCCTGGCTGGCTGACCTTTCTCCCCCCCCTGCTCATGAAGAACAAAAAACCTGGTCTGCGCGGCCTCACCCTGTCTGTGCTCGCGTCGACTTTGCTGGCTGCCTTGCCTGCCTGGGCCGTCGAGCCGTTCACCGTTCGGGACATCCGGGTGGAAGGTCTGCAGCGTGTTGAGCCCGGCACGGTGTTCGCGTCGCTGCCTTTTCGCATTGGCGACCTGTACAACGACGAAAAAGGCTCATCGGCCATCCGTTCGCTGTTTGGCTTGGGTCTTTTCAGTGACGTGCGCATTCAGGTTTCGGGTGAAGTGCTGACGGTGATCGTCGAAGAGCGCGCCACCGTGGCCGACGTGAGCTTCTCGGGCGTGAAAGAGTTTGACCAAGACGTGCTCAAGAAGGCCTTGCGCGACGTGGGCCTGACCGAGGGGCGCCCCTACGACAAAGCCCTGGCCGACCGGGCAGAGCAGGAACTCAAGCGCCAGTACATCAACCGCAGCATGTACGCCGCTCAGGTGGTGACCACCGTCACCCCCACCGACCGCAACCGTGTGAACCTCAACTTCAGTGTCACCGAAGGCGATGTGGCCAAGATCACCGAGATCCGTATCGTGGGCAACCGCGCGTTCTCGGAATCGACCCTTCGCGATCTGTTTGACCTGAACACCGGCAACTGGCTGAGCTGGTACACCAAGTCCGATCGTTACTCGCGCGCCAAGCTCAATGCCGACATCGAGACGCTGCGCTCGTACTACCTCACGCGTGGCTACCTTGAGTTCCGGGTGGACTCCACCCAAGTCTCCATCAGCCCCGACAAGCAGCAGATGGGCATTACCCTCAACATCACAGAGGGAGACCGTTACCAGGTGTCGTCGGTGTCGCTGGAGGGCGAGTACCTGGGCCGGGAGAACGAGTTCAAGTCGCTCATCGCCATGCGCGCGGGCGAGGCCTACAACGTCGAAGACGTGACGGCCACTACCAAGGCCTTCACCGATTACTTCGGCGCCTTTGGTTACGCTTTCGCTCAGGTGGAAGCCGTGCCCGAGATCGATCGGGTGAACAAGCGCGTGGCCTTCGTGCTGCGCGCCCAGCCGGCCCGCCGCGTGTATGTGCGGCGCATCAACATCGAGGGCAACAACCGCACGCGCGACGAAGTGATCCGCCGCGAGTTCCGCCAACTCGAATCGGCCTGGTACGACAGCGATCGCATTCGCCTCTCGCGCGACCGTGTGGACCGTTTGGGTTTCTTCACCGAGGTGGGCATCGACACCCAGCCGGTGGCGGGCTCGCCCGACCAGGTGGACCTGACGGTGACCGTGGCCGAAAAGCCCACTGGCAACATCACACTGGGTGCCGGCTACTCGCAGGCCGAAGAGCTGTCCATCATTGCGGGTATTCGTCAGGAAAACGTGTTCGGCTCGGGCAATTACCTGGGCTTTGACATCAACACCAGCAAGTTCAACCGGCAGATGGTGCTCAGCACCACCAATCCGTACTTCACACCCGATGGCGTGTCGCGCAGCTTTGACGCCTACTACCGCACCACGCGCCCCTACGACAACCAGGACGGTGACTACCGTCTGATCACCAAGGGCGTGAGCACCCGATTCGGTGTGCCTTTCACCGAGGCGGACACGGTGTACTTCGGTGCCGGCCTGGAGCAGACCACCATTGAAGATGGCAAATTCTTGCCTCAGGCCTACTTGGACTACTCCAATACCTTTGGCAAGACCAGCAACACGCTGCCGCTGACCGTCGGCTGGGCGCGTGACACGCGCGACAGTTCGCTGGTGCCCACCCGCGGGCGCCTGCAGCGCTTCAACACCGAGTTGGCAATTGCTGGCGATGCACGCTACGTCAAGGCGAATTACCAGTTCCAGCAGTACGTGCCACTGACCAAGCAGTACACCCTGGCCTTCAACACCGAGTTGGGATACGGCAAGGGCCTGAACGGTCGCGAGTACCCCATCTTCAAGAACTTCTTCGGTGGTGGCCTGGGGTCGGTGCGTGGCTTTGAGCAAGGCACCCTGGGTCCACGCTCTCCGGTGAATGGCTTGCCAGGCGAGTTCATCAACATCGGTGGCAACCGCAGCGTGGCACTGAACGCCGAATTCATTGCGCCCTTCCCCGGCGCGGGCAATGACCGAACCCTTCGTATGTTTGCCTTTGCTGACGTGGGCAACGTGTACGGCCCGAACGAGAGCCTGTCGTTTTCTCAGCTGCGGGCGTCGGTGGGGGTTGGGTTGAGTTGGGTGTCGCCGGTGGGGCCATTGCGCTTTGCCATTGCCAACCCCATTCGCAAACTCGACGGGGATAAAATCCAACGCTTCCAGTTTCAGATCGGAACTTCCTTTTGATGACCATGTTTTCCACTTCGACCACCCGGCGCCTGGTCATGGCTGCGGCCCTGGCGGTGATGTCCCTGAGCGTGTCGGCGCAAAGCTTGCGCATTGGCTACGTCAACCTCGAGCGCATCCTTCGCGACTCGACTTCCGCCAAGGCGGCCCAAACCAAGCTGGAGAAGGAATTCGCCAGCCGGGAGAAGGAAATCCAGAACCTGGCTGCCCAACTGAAGTCGGCGTCGGAGAAGTTCGAGCGCGAAGCGCCCACGCTGGCTGAAGGCCAGCGCACCACGCGCCAGCGCCAGCTCATCGACCAAGATCGCGAGTTCCAGCGCAAGCAGCGCGAGTTCCAGGAAGACCTGAACCTGCGCAAGAACGAGGAACTGCAAGGTGTGCTGGAGCGGGCCAATCGCGTGATTCGTCAGATCGCCGAGTCCGAGAAATACGACCTGATCGTTCAGGAAGCCGTTTACATCAACCCCAAGCACGACATCACCGACAAGGTGATCGGCGGCTTGAACGGCGCCAAGTAAGCGCCCCATCGCCCGTGAGCCAACCGCTGGGCGCCATCGCCGAGGCCCTGCGGGGCCGGCTCATCGGCGACGCCAACCTCATCATTCACAAGCTCTCGCCCGTGGGTTCCGCAGCCCCGGGCGAGTTGTCTTTTGTCTCGCACGCCCGCTACGCCAGGCAGATCGACACCACCCAGGCGTCTGCCTTGCTGGTGCCGCCCGCCTTGGTCGAGGCGGCCCAGGCGCGTGGAGCCTGCATCGTGGTGGACGACGCCTACCTGGCCTTCGCCCGGCTCACCCAATGGTGGCGGCAGCAGCACGACGATTTGCCGCCGCCTCGCCTTCACCCTCAGGCCAGCATCGACCCGTCGGCCGTGATCGGCCAGGGCGTGGACGTTGGTCCGTTCGCGGTGATCGAGGCCGGTGCACGCATCGGTGATGGCGCGCGCATCGGCGCACATGCCGTCGTGGGGCGTGATGCGGTGGTGGGCGATGGCACGGTGCTCTACCCTCGGGTCGTGATCGGTGCGCGTTGCTCGGTGGGTGCGCGCGGCGTGTTGCACCCGGGCGTGGTGATCGGCGCCGATGGCTTTGGCTTTGCGCCCCATCAGGGGCAATGGGTCAAGATCGAGCAGTTGGGCGCGGTGCGCATTGGCAATGACGTGGAGATCGGTGCGAACACCTGCATCGACCGTGGTGCGCTGGACGACACGGTCATTGGCGATGGCGTGAAGCTCGACAACCTCATCCAGATTGGCCACAACGTGCAGGTGGGGTCGAACACCGCCATGGCGGGCTGCGTGGGGGTGGCGGGCAGCGCCACGATCGGCGCGAATTGCACCGTGGGTGGTGGCGCGGTGGTGCTGGGGCACCTGAGCCTGGCCGACGGCGTGCACATTTCGGCCGCGTCGGTGGTGACCCGTTCCATCCAGCGCCCCGGCCACTACACCGGCATGTTCCCCATCGACGACAATGCCGCCTGGGAAAAGAACGCCGCTTCCCTGAAGCAACTCAATCGCCTGCGCGAACGGCTCAAGGCCGTGGAAAACGCGATCGCGCAGGCCTCACCGAAGAACGACACACCATGATGGACATCCACCAGATCCTCAAGCAACTGCCCCACCGTTACCCGATCCTGCTGGTCGATCGCGTGTTGGAGGTGGAGAAGGGCAAGAGCATCAAGGCGCTGAAGAACGTCTCCATCAACGAGCCCCAGTTCACGGGTCACTTCCCGCACCGCCCGGTGTTCCCGGGGGTGCTGATTCTGGAAGCCATGGCCCAGACCGCTGCGCTGCTGGCCTTCGAGACCCTCGGTGTCACGCCCGACGACAAGACGGTGTACTACTTCGCCGGCATTGACGGCGCGCGGTTCAAGCGCCCAGTTGAGCCGGGCGATCAGCTCATCATGGACGTGACGCTGGACCGCATGAAGGCCGGCATCTTCAAGTTCAAAGGCATCACCCGCGTGGCGGGTGAGGTGGCCTGCGAGGCCGAGCTGATGTGCACCATGCGCACCATCGCCTGACACCACAGGAGGGCGTGAGATGAGCCACATCCACCCCACCGCCGTGGTGGACCCGAAAGCCGAAATCGACAGCAGCGTGGCGATCGGCCCCTACACGGTGGTCGGCCCCAACGTGAAGATCGGCGCCGGCACAACCGTGGGCGCCCATTGCGTGATCGAGGGGCACACCACGATCGGGCGCGACAACCGCATTTTCCAGTTCAACTCGCTGGGCGCGATTCCGCAAGACAAGAAGTACGCGGGCGAGCCGTGCGAGCTGATCATTGGCGACCGCAACACCATTCGCGAGTTCTGCACCTTCAACATCGGCTCGCCCGGTGACAAGGGCGTCACGCGCGTGGGTGACGACAACTGGATCATGGCCTACGTGCACCTCGCACACGATTGCACCGTGGGCAACAAGACCATCTTCGCCAACAACTCGCAACTCGCGGGCCATGTGGAAGTGGGCGACTGGGTGATTCTGGGCGGCTTCACGGTGGTGCACCAGTTCGTGCGCATCGGGGCGCACGCCATGACGGCGATGTGCTCGCTGCTGTTTGCCGACCTCCCGCCTTTCGTGATGTGCCAGGGCCAGCCGGCCAAGGCTCGCTCGATGAACTTCGAGGGGCTGCGCCGCCGTGGCTTCTCGGCCGAGCGCATCGCTGCCGTCAAGGCCATGCACAAGGCCCTGTACCGCGAAGACCTCACGCTGGAGCAGGCCACGCAGCGTGTCTCCACGCTGGCAGAGGGCAAGCCGGACGTGGCGCAGGACGTTGACCTGATGGTCGGCTTCCTGGCTGGCGTCTCGGCGCAGCGCGGCATCGTTCGCTGAGGACTGCCGTGTCGCCGTCGGTGCGCATCGCCTTGGTGGCGGGGGAGACCTCGGGCGATTTGCTGGGCGGCCTGTTGCTGGGCGGCCTTCGCCAGCGCTGGCCAGACTTGCAGGCCTTTGGCATTGGTGGTCCGCACCTTCAGGCCCAGGGCTTCGATGCCTGGTGGCCCAGCGACAAATTGGCGGTGCGCGGTTATGTGGAGGTATTGCGCCACTACCGCGAGATCGTGGGCATTCGCCGGGAGCTGCAGCAGCGCCTGCTGCAAGGGCTGCGCCCCGATGTGTTCGTCGGCGTGGACGCGCCCGACTTCAACCTTGACCTTGAAGCCGGCCTGCGTGAGCAGGGCGTGCGCACGGTGCATTTCGTTTGCCCCTCGATCTGGGCCTGGCGGCCCGAGCGGGTGGAGAAGATCCGCCGCAGCGCCGATCACGTGCTGTGCATCTTTCCCTTTGAGCCCGAGTTGCTGGCCCAGCATGGCATTGGCGCCACCTACGTGGGCCACCCGCTGGCCAACGTGATTCCCCTCGTGCCTGACCGCGCAGCCGCCCGTGCCGCGCTGGGCTTGCGTGCGGACGCGCCGGTGGTGGCCATCCTGCCGGGCAGTCGAGCTTCCGAGATTCAGTACCTGGGCGAGCTGTTCCTGAGCGCGGCTTCTCTGCTGGCGCGTCAGCGCCCGGACCTGCAATTTGTGTTGCCAGCGGTGCCTGCGCACCGGGCCCGCATTGACGCCCTGGTGGCCAAGGCTGGCCTGGGCGATCGCTTGACGGTGCTGGCGGGGCGGTCGCACGCGGCCTTGGCGGCCTGTGACGTCACGCTGATCGCCAGTGGCACGGCCACCCTGGAGGCGGCCTTGTTCAAGCGGCCCATGGTGATCGCCTACAACATGAACTGGCTGTCGTGGCAGATCATGCGGCGCAAGCAGTTGCAGCCCTGGGTGGGCTTGCCCAACATCCTCAGTGGCGACTTTGTGGTGCCCGAGTTCCTGCAAGACCGCGCCCGGCCTCAGGCCTTGGCGCAGGCGGTCACCGACTGGCTGGACGACCCGGCCCGCTGTGCCGCGCTGCAGGCCCGTTTCACCGACCTTCATCACACCTTGCGCCGCGACACGGCGATGCTGGCCACCCATGCGATCGAAGAGCTTCTTGCACGCTGAGCAAGCCACCCTGGCCTGGGACGTGCCTGGTCTGGTGGCGGGGGTGGACGAGGCGGGCCGTGGCCCGCTGGCCGGCCCGGTGGTGGCCGCGGCCGTGATCCTGGACGACATGCGCCCCATCAAAGGTCTGGCCGATTCCAAGAAACTCAGCCCCAAGCGGCGCGAAGCCTTGTACGACGAGATCCGGGCGCGCGCACTGTGCTGCAGCATTGCCGAGGCCTCGGTGGAAGAGATTGATCGCCTGAACATCCTGCACGCCACCATGCTGGCCATGCGCCGGGCCGTGCAGGGCCTTCGTCTCAAGCCCATCAAGGTGCTGGTGGACGGCAACCGCATCCCCCCGCTGGACGTGCTGGCCGAGGCCATTGTGAAGGGCGATGCCAAGGTGCCGGCCATTTCGGCGGCGTCCATTCTGGCCAAGGTCACGCGCGACCGGATGCTCGCCGATTTGCACATCCGCCACCCCGAGTACGGCTTTGACCAGCACAAAGGCTACGGTACCGCGCAGCACCTGGAGGCCTTGCGCCGCCTGGGGCCCTTGCCGGAACACCGCCGGTCGTTCGCGCCCGTGGCGCAGCAATGCAAGGCCGGGGCATGAACACGCCGCAGCACATCGTGTCGCGGGACAACCCGCTGATCAAGAAGCTGCGCCAACTGGCGCAAGACAGCACGGCCTATCGCAAACACGGCCAGGTGTGGCTGGAGGGCGATCACTTGGTGCGCGCCCTGCTGCAGCGCGGCGGCCGACCCGACGTGGCGGTGTTCACCGAATCCGCCTGGCCCCAGGTGCCTGAGGTGCTGCGCGACGCGGCGCCCCAGGTGGTGCTGGTGCCCGATGCGCTGATGGCCAGCGTGAGCGGGCTGGAATCGCCGCCGACCATGGGCTTTTTGTGTTCGCCCAGCCCTGGCGCTCAGCCGCGTGCCGGCGTGCCCACGGTGGTGCTGGACCGGCTGCAAGACGCGGGCAACGTGGGCTCAATTGTTCGCAGTGCCGCTGCCTTGGGTTTTGCTCAGGTGCTGGCTCTCAAGGGCACGGCGGCGCTGTGGTCGCCCAAGGTGGTTCGCGCCGGCATGGGCGCGCATTTCGGTTTGCACTTGGTTGAGGGCCTGGGCGCCGAGGCGCTCGATGGCCTGGGGTTGCCCTTGCTGGTGACCAGCTCGCACCAGGGCCAGTGGCTGCACAAGGCGCAATTGCCCTGGCCTTGTGCCTGGGTAATGGGGCACGAAGGGCAGGGCGTGGGCGAGGCCCTCATGGCCCGTGCCAGTGCCCATGTCCGCATCATCCAGCCCGGCGGAGAAGAGTCGCTCAACGTGGCGGCGGCCGCTGCTATCTGCCTGCACGCCAGCGCCGCGCAACGCGCGGAATAATCGGCGTCGCTCGGGCGACAATGGGATTGCCCGGGCTATAATCCCGCGGTTTACCCGCAATTTGCGCAGCCCACGCGCGCCCCGGCTTTTCACCCCAGGTTTTTCCTCTGGTTTTGCTTCTGCCTAGTGCAGCGGCGGCCAGAGCGCAAGCCCTGCGCGGCACCTGCCGCCGGCTCATGTGGCACTGCCGCCCCTTCTCTGGAGAGTTCCGTGCTTCCCGTCCACCCGAAAGCCCTTCTCGCGCTCGCCGACGGCACGGTCTTTACAGGCATTTCCATCGGTGCCACTGGCCAGACCACGGGTGAGGTTGTGTTCAACACCTCGCTCACCGGTTACCAGGAGATCCTCACCGATCCGAGTTACTGCCGCCAGATCGTCACGCTGACGTACCCGCACATTGGCAACACCGGCATCAACGCCGAAGACGTGGAAGCCACCCGTGTGCACGCCGCCGGCCTGATCATCAAAGACCTGCCCCTGCTGGCCTCCAACTTCCGCTGCGAACAGACCCTCTCGCAATACCTGCAGAGCGAGGGCACCGTGGCGATTGCCGACATTGACACCCGCGCCCTGACGCGCCGCCTGCGCACCCACGGCGCGCAAAACGGCTGCATTCTGGCGCTGCCTGCTGGCGAAGCCATCACCGACGCCCACCGCGCCGCGGCCGTGGCGGCCGCCAAAGCCGCCCCGAGCATGGCTGGCCTTGACCTGGCCAAGGTGGTGTCGGTTGAGCAGCCCTACACCTGGACGCAAACCGAGTGGCAGCTGGGCTTCGGTTACGGCGAGCAGATCGCCCCGCGTTTTCACGTGGTGGCCTATGACTTCGGCGTCAAGCGCAACATCCTGCGCATGCTGGCCGAGCGCGGCTGCAAGATCACCGTGGTGCCGGCGCAGACCCCGGCGGCCGATGTGTTCAAGCTCAAGCCCAACGGCGTGTTCCTCTCCAACGGCCCTGGCGACCCGCAGCCTTGCGACTACGCCATCGCCGCCACGCGCGAGATCGTGGAATCGGGCATGCCCACCTTCGGTATTTGCCTGGGCCACCAGATCATGGCCTTGGCCAGCGGCGCCAAGACCTTCAAGATGGGCCACGGCCACCACGGCGCCAACCACCCGGTGAAAGATCTGGACACCGGCCGCGTGTCCATCACCAGCCAGAACCACGGCTTCGCGGTGGACGCGGATGCGCTGCCCGCCAACTTGCGCGCCACCCACGTGAGCCTGTTCGACGGCACGCTGCAGGGCCTGGCCCGCACCGACAAGCCGGCGTTCTGCTTCCAGGGCCACCCCGAGGCATCGCCCGGCCCGCACGACATCGGCTACCTGTTTGACCGCTTCATTGCGCTGATGACCACGGCCCAGGAGAAGAAATAATGCCCAAGCGCACTGACATTCAAACCGTCCTCATCATTGGCGCCGGCCCGATCATCATCGGCCAGGCCTGCGAGTTCGACTACTCCGGCGTGCAGGCCTGCAAGGCGCTGCGCGAAGAGGGTTACCGCGTGGTGCTGATCAACAGCAACCCCGCCACCATCATGACCGACCCGGCCACGGCCGACGTCACCTACATCGAGCCCATCACCTGGCAGACGGTCGAAAAGATCATCGCCAAAGAGCGCCCGCTCACCCCTGGCGGCTTCGCCATCCTGCCCACCATGGGCGGCCAGACCGCGCTGAACTGCGCGCTGGACCTGTGGCGCAATGGCGTGCTCGAGAAGCACAACGTCGAGCTGATCGGCGCCACGCCCGAGGCCATCGATAAGGCCGAAGACCGCCTGAAGTTCAAGGACGCCATGACCAAGATCGGTCTGGGGTCTGCGCGCTCGGGCATTGCCCACAGCATGGAAGAAGCCTGGGCCGTGCAGAAGACCGTGGGCTTCCCGGTGGTGATTCGCCCCAGCTTCACCCTGGGCGGCACGGGTGGCGGCATTGCCTACAACCCGGAAGAGTTCGAGACCATCTGCAAGCGCGGCCTGGAGGCCTCGCCCACCAACGAGCTACTGATCGAAGAGTCGCTGCTGGGTTGGAAGGAATACGAGATGGAAGTGGTTCGCGACAAGGCGGACAACTGCATCATCGTCTGCTCGATCGAAAACCTCGACCCCATGGGCGTGCACACCGGTGACTCGATCACCGTGGCCCCGGCCCAGACGCTGACCGACAAGGAATACCAAATCCTGCGCAACGCCTCGCTGGCCGTGTTGCGCGAGATCGGCGTGGACACTGGCGGCTCCAACGTGCAGTTCTCGATCAACCCGAAAGACGGCCGCATGGTCGTGATCGAGATGAACCCGCGCGTGTCGCGTTCGTCGGCCCTGGCCTCCAAGGCCACCGGCTTTCCCATCGCCAAGGTGGCGGCCAAGCTGGCCGTGGGCTACACGCTGGACGAGCTGCGCAACGAGATCACGGGCGGCGCCACGCCGGCCTCGTTCGAGCCCTCGATCGACTACGTGGTCACCAAGATTCCCCGTTTCGCCTTTGAGAAGTTCCCGGCTGCCGACAGCCGCCTGACCACCCAGATGAAGTCGGTGGGCGAGGTCATGGCCATGGGCCGTACCTTCCAGGAAAGCTTCCAGAAAGCCCTGCGCGGCCTGGAAGTGGGCGTGGACGGCATGAACGAGAAGACGCAAGACCGCGAAACGCTGGAGCGCGAGCTGGGCGAGCCCGGTCCTGAGCGCATCTGGTACGTGGGCGATGCGTTTGCCGCTGGCTGGACGCTCGATGAGGTGCACCAGTTCACCAAGATCGACAAGTGGTTCCTGGTGCAGATCGAAGAGATCGTGAAGCTCGAACTGGCCATGGACGCGCTCACCGCCGAGAAGGGGGAGGGCGCGCTGGCCTCGCTGGACGCCGAGACCCTGCGTGGCCTGAAGAAGAAGGGCTTCTCTGACCGTCGCCTGGCCAAGCTGCTCAAGACCAACGACAAGGCGGTGCGCGAGCGCCGCCATGCCCTGGGCGTGCGCCCGGTCTACAAGCGCGTGGACACCTGCGCGGCCGAGTTCGCCACCAACACCGCCTACCTGTACTCGACCTACGAAGGCCATGGTGACGGTGAGTGCGAAGCCGAGCCCACCAACAAGAAAAAGATCATGGTGCTGGGCGGTGGCCCCAACCGCATTGGCCAGGGCATCGAGTTCGATTACTGCTGTGTGCACGCCGCGCTGGCCATGCGCGAGGACGGGTACGAGACCATCATGGTCAATTGCAACCCCGAGACCGTGTCCACCGACTACGACACCAGCGACCGCCTGTACTTCGAGCCGCTGACGCTGGAAGACGTGCTGGAAATCGTCGAGACCGAGAAGCCCGCCGGCGTGATCGTGCAGTACGGCGGCCAGACGCCGCTGAAGCTGGCGCTGGGCCTGGAGGCCGCAGGCGTGCCCATCATCGGCACCAGCCCCGACATGATCGACGCGGCCGAAGACCGTGAGCGCTTCCAGAAGCTGCTGCACGACCTGGGCCTGCGCCAGCCGCCCAACGCCACCGCGCGCACCGAGGCCGATGCCCTGGAAAAGGCAGCGGCCCTGGGTTACCCGCTGGTGGTGCGCCCCAGCTACGTGCTGGGCGGCCGCGCCATGGAAATCGTGCACGAGCAACGTGACCTGGAGCGCTACATGCGCGAGGCCGTGAAGGTGAGCAACGACTCGCCCGTGTTGCTCGACCGCTTCCTGAACGACGCCATCGAGTGCGACGTGGACGCCATCCGCGATGCCTCAGGCCGCGTGTTCATCGGCGGCGTGATGGAGCACATCGAACAGGCTGGCGTGCACTCGGGCGACTCGGCCTGCTCGCTGCCGCCTTACTACCTGAGCAAGGCCACGGTGGACGAGCTCAAGCGCCAGACCGCTGCCATGGCCGAAGGCCTGAACGTGGTGGGCCTGATGAACGTGCAGTTCGCCATTCAGGAAGTGGAAGAGAACGGCCACAAGAAGGACGTGATCTTCGTGCTGGAGGTGAACCCGCGAGCCTCGCGCACCGTGCCCTTCGTGTCCAAGGCCACCGGCATCCAACTGGCCAAGGTGGCCGCGCGCTGCATGGCCGGCCAGACGCTGGACCAGCAGGGCATTGGCGCGGAAGTCACGCCGCCGTACTTCAGCGTGAAGGAGGCAGTGTTCCCCTTCGTGAAGTTCCCGGGCGTGGACACCATCCTGGGCCCCGAGATGAAGTCCACCGGCGAGGTGATGGGCGTGGGCAAGACCTTTGGCGAGGCCTTCGTCAAGAGCCAGCTCGGCGCCGGCACCAAGCTGCCCAAATCGGGCAAGGTGTTCCTCACGGTGAAGAATGGCGACAAGGCGCGTGCCGTGGCCGTGGCCCGTGACCTGCATGGCATGGGCTTCGAGCTGGTGGCCACGCGCGGTACCGCTGCGGCCATCGCCGAGGCCGGCGTGCCGGTGCAGGTGGTGAACAAGGTGACCGAAGGCCGCCCGCACATCGTGGACATGATCAAGAACGACGAGATCGCTCTGGTCATCAACACGGTGGAAGAACGCCGCAACGCCATCGCCGACTCGCGCGCCATCCGCACCTCGGCCCTGCTGGCCCGTGTGACCACCTTCACCACTATCGCGGGCGCGGAAGCGGCCGTGGAGGGCATGAAGTACATGGACAGCCTGGGCGTGATCTCGGTGCAGGAAATGCACGCCCAACTGGCCGCCTGAGCTGGCGGCCCCGGCCGGCCCTGCGGGTTTGACCCGCTTGAGCCGGCCTCTTCAAAGGCGGCATAATGCCGCCAGACACCACCGCCGACCGGCAACGCTCGGCGGTTTGCTTTTGGATACGCAGCGGACGCAGCCCTTGGGCTGCGTCGGCTTTTTTTGGAGACGCTTCATGTCCACCTTCCCCATCACCAAGCGCGGCGCGGACCTGCTGAAGGCCGAGCTGCACAAGCTCAAGACCGTGGACCGTCCCACGGTGATCCAGGCCATTGCCGATGCGCGGGCTCAGGGTGACTTGAGCGAGAACGCCGACTACGACGCCGCCAAAGAGCGCCAGGGTTTCATCGAAGGCCGCATCGCGGAGATCGAGGGCAAGCTCTCGGCCGCGCAGGTGATCGACCCGGCATCGCTGGACGCCGGTGGTCGCGTGGTGTTCGGCGCCACGGTGGACCTGGAAGACGAAGAGAGCGGTAACCCCGTCACCTATCAGATCGTGGGTGAGGACGAGGCCGACCTGAAGCTGGGCTTGATCAACATCAGCAGCCCCATTGCCCGCGCGCTGATCGGCAAGGAAGAGGGCGACACCGCCGAGGTGCAGGCACCGGGCGGCACACGGCGGTACGAGATCGTGGCCGTTCGCTACCAGTGAGGTCTGCCATGCGACGGGTGGCCCTTTTTCTGGCGGCGCTCTGGTGGGGAGGCATCACCGCGCTGAGCTTCCTGGCCGTGCCTGCGCTGTTCGCCAAGCTGGGCGCACCCGTGGCGGGGCCGGCAGCGGCCCATCTGTTTTCCCTGCAGTGCTGGGCCGGTCTGGTGATCGGCCTGGGCTTGCTGGTGCTGTTGCGCCGCGAGCGTGCGGCCGCCCAGTTTCCCTTGCCGGGCGAGGCGATCGATCCGGTGCAACTGGCTAACATGCAGCGCGTGCTGGGCACCATGGGTTTTGTGCTGGCCGCCATGCTGCTGGCCTTGGTGCAAGAGTTTGGCGTGGCGCAGAAGATCGTCACCGCCCGCGCAAGTGGCGGCAACCTGCGCCTGTGGCACAGCGTGGGCAGCGCGATGGTGCTGGGGCAGTGGCTGTGCGCGGGCGCCATTCTGTGGCGCTTGTCTTCGCCGAAGAAGACCTGAGCGGCTTTGCCCGCCCCATGAAAAACGCCGGCCTGTGAGCCGGCGTTTTTCATGGGCGGATGGGGTTCAGGCGCCCTGGGCGGCGCGCTCTGCCGATTCCAGGGTGTTGACCATCAGCATGGTGATGGTCATGGGGCCCACGCCGCCTGGCACCGGGGTGATGTGGCCCGCCACTTCTTTCACGCCGGCAAAGTCCACGTCACCGCAGAGCTTGCCTTCGTCGTTGCGGTTCATGCCCACGTCGATCACCACGGCGCCTGGCTTGACCATGTCGGCGGTGAGCACGTTGCGCTTGCCCACGGCGGCCACGATCACGTCGGCCTGCAAGGTCTGTGCCTTGAGGTCTTTGGTGGCGCTGTGGCAAATGGTGACGGTGGCGTTCTTCTGCAGCAGCATGAGGGCCATGGGCTTGCCCACGATGTTGCTGCGGCCGATGACCACGGCGTGCTTGCCGCGCAGGTCGTAGCCGATGCTCTCCAGCATCTTCATGCAGCCATAGGGCGTGCAGGGCCAGAAGCCGGGCATGCCGGTCATCAGGGCGCCGGCGCTGGCGATGTGAAAGCCGTCCACGTCCTTGGCGGGCGAGATGGCCTCAATCACTTTTTGCGCGTCGATGTGCGCGGGCAGGGGCAGCTGCACCAGGATGCCGTGGATGCTGGGGTCTTGGTTCAGGGCATCCACGCGCGCCAGCAATTCGGCTTCGCTCATGGAGGCGTCGTACTTCTCCAGCACCGAGTGCATGCCGGTGTCTTGGCAGGCCTTGACCTTGTTGCGCACATAGACCTGGCTGGCGGGGTTGTCGCCCACCAGCACCACGGCCAAGCCCGGCGTGACGCCACGGGCCTTGAGGGCTTGCACGCGTTGGCTGACCTCGGCGCGGAGTTGTTGGGAAAGGGCGTTGCCGTCGATGAGTTGGGCGGTCATGGCGTTGGGGCGTCAGAGAGAGAAAACGAAACGCCCGCCGGGTGGCGGGCGTTGGGGGTGGGGCTGGGCCTCAGGCCTTCGCGGCCGTCTGCCCAAGGGCAATCTTCAACAGATCGGCCACGGTGTTGGCGCCCAGCTTCTCCATGATGTTGGCGCGATGCGCCTCCACGGTCTTGATGCTGATGCCCAGGTCGTCGGCGATCTGCTTGTTTAGGCGACCGGCCACGATGCGCTCCAGCACCTGTGCCTCGCGGCCGGTGAGCTTGGACAGCAGGGCGTCGCGGCTGGCGGCTTGCTGGTGGGTGGCGAAAGCCTCACGGGCGCGTTCGAGCATGCGCTCGACCAGTGCCACGAGCTGGTCTTCCTTGAAGGGTTTCTGGATGAAGTCCAGGGCACCCTTTTTCATGGACTCCACCGCCATGGGCACGTCGCCGTGGCCGGTGATGAAGACGATGGGCAAGGGCGAATTGCGTTCCATCAGGCGCTCTTGCAGTTCCATGCCGCTCATGCCACCCATGCGGATGTCGGCAATGAGGCAGGCCACTTCGCGGGCGTCGTAGCGGCTGAGGAAGGCCTCGGCGGATTCAAAGCAACGCACTCGGAAGTCTTTGCCCTCGAGTAGCCACTGCAGGGAGTCGCGCACGGCTTCGTCGTCATCGACGACATACACGGTGCCTTTCTTGGGGATCAAGCTCATCATGCTCCTTCGTTGTCCGTCGGCGTCACGGCGGGCGTCGGTGTGGCGTTGGCCGTGCCGGGGTGTTGCAGCCGGGAGGCGGCGGGGATCCAGAAGCTGAAGCAGCAGCCCACCACCTGCGCGCCATTGTAGAGGTTCTCCACGTGCATCCGGCCGTGGTGAGACTCGACGATGCTGCGGCACAGCTTCAGGCCGATGCCCATGCCTTCGCTCTTGGTGCTGTAGAACGCTTCGTAGATGCGCTCAATCATCTCCGGGGGCACGCCGTTGCCCGAATCGCGCACGGCAAACTCCACGCCTTCCTGGTCGTCCTCGCGCTTGGGGCCGACGCGCAGTTCCACCTGGCGCTCACCCACGGGGCGGTCGGCTTGAACGATGGCCTCGCCGGCGTTCTTGATCAGGTTGATGAGCACCTGCTCGATCAGGATGGGGTCCACCATCAGCAGCGGCAGGCGGGCGGCCACGTAAGAGTTCAGCCGCACCTGGTGGCGGCGCAGCTCGATGTCGGCCAGCTCCAGTGCGTTGCTCACCATCTGCGGCACTTCCGACAGCGTGGGGTTGGGTTCGCTGCGCTTCACGAAGGCGCGGATGCGCTGGATGATCTGGCCCGCCCGCTGGGCTTGCCGGGCGGTCTTCTCCAGCGCGGCCAGCATCTCGTCAGTGGTAATGCGCTGGTCTTGAATGCGCGAGATCATGCCGTTGCAATAGTTGCTGATGGCGGTGAGCGGCTGGTTCAGTTCGTGCGCCACGCTGGACGCCATCTCACCCATGGTGATCAGGCGGCTGGCGGTCTGGGCGCGCTCGGCCTGGCGCGCGGCCTGTTCTTCGGCCTGGCGGCGCGGCGTGATGTCGCTGGCGATCACCATTTGCGCCAGCCGGCCGTCCACCCAGGTGAGGTAGCGGGTGCGCACCTCCAGCCAGCGGCCAAGCTCGTCCACAAAGACCTCGGCGTTCTCCGCGCCGGCGTCGGTGAGGGGTTCGGTGGGCATGCCGGCAAACGAATCCACCGCGTCGCCCTCGTCGGAGTTGGGCTGGGGCTGGTGGCTGGCCAGGTCAACCAGGCGTCGGTGGCCCTGGCCGCGGGTGCCGAACCACAGGCGGTACATCTTGTTGGCGAACAACATTTCGTCGCTGCCCAGCGGGGCCACCGACACGGCGGAGTCCAACGATTCCAGCACCGTGGTGAAGCGCTCGTATGAGGCCGACAGCTCTTCGCGGATGCGCTTGGGCTCGGTGATGTCGGTCATCGAGGTCATCCAGCCGGTCTGCTGTCCTTTCGGGTCGATCAAGGGCGAGACGTACATGCGCGCGTCGAAGATGGACCCGTTGCGCCGGCGCACGCGCACCTCGAAGCCCCCAGGCGTTGACTGGCCACTGAGCTCGTCTTTCAGGCGGGCCGTCAGGGTCTCCTGGTCTTCTTCGGGCCAGTAAGGGAAGGGGGCGGTGCGGCCCACCAGCTCGGCCTCGGTCCAGCCGGTCATGGAGCAAAAGGCCGGGTTCACGTAGGTGATGCGGCCCTGCATGTCCAGCGCGCGCATGCCGGTGAGCATGGAGTTTTCCATGGCCCGGCGGAAGTTGGTCTCGGCCACCAGGGCTTGCTGTGCCTGCACGCGCTTACGGGTGTGGCGCCAGGTGCCCAGCAGCATCCACACGGTGAGGGCCGAGAGCGCACCGATCACCCAGAAGAAGCCGGTGCCCACGATGTCTTGCGAGGTGCGGTAGCCCTGGGCCTTGAGGAGCAGGCCATTGCCCACCGGCGACACCGGCACTTCGTGCTCCATGGGCGGGTTGGACCAGGGCAGCAGGCGCCAGACAGACGTGGGCGTTTGCAGGTTGCCGGCCAGCACCTTGCCACTGTCGTCCAGCAGGGCCACGGCATAGCGGGCCATGATCTCCGGGGGCATGCCAAAGCGCATGAGCCCGTCTACCGTGTATTCGCCCATCACCGTGCCGTTGAAGCGGCCTTGTTCGGTCAGCGGCACTTGCAGCATCAACGTGGCGTTGCGCGGGTTGTCGCCCATGGGGCGTGAATACACCGGCTGGCGCAGTTCGCGCGCCAGCTCGAACGAGCCGTCGGTCTCGCTCACGCCCACGGTGCTGCCTGGTGCGCGGTACAGGCGCGACGGGGCGCTGGGCGAGGTGTAGCTGGCTTGCACTTCGCGGCGGCTGTCCATCCAGGTGATGGCCTGCAACTCGGGGAACTGGCTCACCAGGGTCTCGGCTTGGAAGGTGAATTCCTCGGCATGGATTTCGCGGTTGTCCAGCTCGCGCGCCAGGCGCATGAGCTGTTCCTGGCGCTCCAGCAGGCGCAGGCGCAGGCGCTGCTGGGCGTACTCCACGTCGCGGGTGACGGCCTCTTGTTCGCGGTCGAGCTCTTCGTAGCGCAGGTAGGCGATGGCCACCACGATGGCGCTCAAAAACAGCAGCACCGACAGCAGCGGTGCGAAGGTGGCAAAGCGGTCTTGCCTGGCCGGTGGCAGGCGGCGCCACCAGCGCTTCCACCAGTGGGAAGACACCGGGGCAGCGGGGGCGGGGGACGGAGTAGGAACGGGCTCGGCTGACATGCTGGGGGGAGTCTACGTGAGGTCTCTGTGATAGCACCTTTCCAGACCAATTGTTTTGCAATATGAAATCAATAACCAGATATTGAAACGCCTTCCGATCTGTGGAAGAATTCGCGCGCCAGCAGGGGAGTACCCTGCACCTTCGACTTGACGCAACAGGAGACACGCATGTCAGCGACCGACCCTCAGAACGGCCGTGGTGCCGGGGATGTGGATGCCCAGGAAACCCGGGAATGGATGGAGGCGCTGGCCGCCGTCATCGAGCGAGAGGGTGCGGAACGCGCCCATTTCCTGCTGGAGCAATTGCTGGAAGAGGCTCGCCAACACAGCATTGACATGCCGTTCTCGGCCACCACGGGCTACGTGAACACCATCGAGCCCGACAAAGAGGCCCGCTGCCCCGGCAACATCGAAATTGAAGAGCGCCTGCGCGCCTACATGCGCTGGAACGCCATGGCCATGGTGGTCAAGGCCAACCGCCACAACCCCGCCGACGGCGGTGACCTGGGCGGCCACATTGGCTCGTTTGCCTCGCTGGCCCACATGTTCGGCGCCGGCTTCAACCATTTCTGGCACGCCGAGAGCGAGAACCACGGTGGCGATTGCATTTACATCCAGGGCCACGTGTCGCCCGGTGTGTATGCCCGTGCCTACCTGGAAGGCCGCCTGACCGAAGAGCAGCTGCTGAACTTCCGCCAGGAAGTGGACGGCAAGGGCCTCTCCAGCTATCCGCACCCCAAGCTGATGCCCGAGTTCTGGCAGTTCCCCACGGTGTCGATGGGCCTGGGCCCGCTGATGGCGATCTACCAGGCGCGTTTCCTGAAGTACCTGCACGCCCGCGGCATCGCCAACACCGAGAACCGCAAGGTGTGGGTGTTCTGTGGTGACGGCGAGATGGACGAGCCCGAGAGCCTGGGCGCCATTGGCCTGGCCGCCCGCGAAGGCCTGGACAACCTGATCTTCGTGGTGAACTGTAACCTGCAGCGCCTGGACGGCCCGGTGCGCGGCAACGGCAAGATCGTGCAGGAGCTCGAAGGCGAGTTCCGTGGCGCGGGTTGGAACGTCATCAAGCTGCTGTGGGGCAGCAACTGGGATCCGCTCCTGGCGCGCGACAAGGACGGCGCCCTGCGCAAGATCATGATGGAGACGCTGGACGGCGACTACCAGGCCTTCAAGGCCAACGACGGTGCCTACGTTCGCCAGCACTTCTTCGGCCGCGACCCGAAGGCGCTTGAACTCGTGGCCCACATGAGCGACGACGACATCTGGAACCTCAAGCGCGGTGGCCACGACCCGCAGAAGGTGTACGCCGCCTACCACCAGGCCGTGAACCACAAGGGCCAGCCCACCGTGCTGCTGATCAAGACCGTGAAGGGTTTTGGCATGGGCAAGGCCGGTGAGGGCAAGAACACCGTTCACCAGACCAAGAAGCTGACCGACGAAGACATCAAGTACATCCGCGATCGCTTCAACATCCCCATCCCCGACAGCGAGCTGCCGAAGATCCCGTTCTACAAGCCGGCCGACGACACGCCGGAGATGCAGTACCTGCACGAGCGCCGCAAGGCCCTGGGCGGCTACCTGCCGCACCGCCGCACCAAGGCCGACGAGAGCTTCACCGTGCCCTCGCTGGAGACCTTCAAGGCCGTGCTGGAGCCCACCGCCGAAGGCCGTGAGATCTCCACCACCCAGGCCTATGTGCGCTTCCTCACCCAGCTGCTGCGTGACCAGGCCTTGGGCCCGCGTGTGGTGCCCATCCTGGTGGATGAGGCCCGCACCTTCGGCATGGAAGGCCTGTTCCGCCAAGTGGGCATCTACAACCCGCACGGACAGCAGTACACCCCGGTCGATAAAGACCAGGTGATGTACTACAAGGAAGACAAGGCCGGCCAGATCCTGCAAGAGGGCATCAACGAAGCCGGCGGCATGAGCAGCTGGATCGCCGCGGCCACGAGCTACAGCACCTCGAACCGGATCATGATTCCGTTCTACGTGTACTACTCGATGTTCGGCTTCCAGCGCATCGGTGACCTGGCCTGGGCCGCTGGCGACATGCAAGCGCGTGGTTTCCTGCTGGGCGGCACCTCGGGTCGCACCACGCTCAACGGCGAGGGCCTGCAGCACGAAGACGGCCACAGCCACATCCTGGCTGGCACCATCCCCAACTGCGTCAGCTACGACCCGACCTTCGCGCACGAAGTGGCGGTGATCCTGCACCACGGCTTGAAGCGCATGGTGGAGAAGCAGGAAAACGTCTTCTACTACTTGACCCTGCTCAACGAAAACTACGCCATGCCTGGCCTGAAGCCCGGCACGGAAGAGCAGATCATCAAGGGCATGTACCTCTGCAAAGAGGGCGCCAAGCTCACGCCGCGCGTGCAGCTGCTGGGCTCGGGCACCATCCTGCGCGAGAGCATTGCCGCGCAGGAACTGCTCGAGAAAGACTGGGGCGTGGCCGCCAACGTCTGGAGCTGCCCCAGCTTCAACGAGCTGGCCCGCGATGGCCAGGACGTGGAGCGCTGGAACCTGCTGCACCCGCTGGAGACCCCGCGCGTGTCCTTCGTGTCGCAACAGCTGGCCTCGCACGCCGGCCCGGTGGTGGCGTCCACCGACTACATGAAGAACTACGCCGAGCAAATTCGGCCGTACCTGCCCAAGGGTCGCACCTACAAGGTGCTGGGCACCGACGGCTTTGGCCGCAGCGACTTCCGCAGCAAGCTGCGCGAGCACTTCGAGATCAACCGCCACTACATCGTGGTCGCCGCGCTGCGCGCGCTGGCTGATGAAGGCTCGGTGCCCATGACCAAGGTGGCCGAGGCGATCCAGAAGTACGGCATCGACGCCGACAAGACCAACCCGCTGTACGCCTGATAAGGGGAGAGACCAATATGGCATTGATCGAA
>FWPV01002166.1_pt1 | contig 49443 bp, 36 predicted proteins | sample 2228371 | NCBI WGS metagenome assembly FWPV01 (sample SAMEA103939776, study PRJEB20133) | metagenome | reverse complement strand
CCAGCTTATGAGTAAAATCTATAGTATAATCGCTGGGAACCCAACTGATAAAATCCAGCTTCGCTCAATAGTAAAGCAACAATGCTTGAGGGCGGTGATTCCTTCACCTTTAGATTGCGAAAGATAATATCTGGTTAAACATAACTTTCAACTTTTAACTTTAAAACTTTATAACTGAAAAGTATGATTTTTTCAGTGAGTTAGAATCAAAATCCAACGGTGGGAAGAATTTAGGTTAAACAAGTAGCCCTATCCTAAAACTTTAACTCATCTACCCTAAGTTAAGGTATAAACAAGGCTAAAACATAAAACTTCCAGTTAAACCAAACTTTACGAACTTTATAACTTTCAACTAATACTGATACTGACTTTCATCTTAAAATAAACTCAACAAGATTAAATCAAATTCTTGATTATTTATAAAATTAGATTTAAGATAATAATTATGGAAAAAAATATGTTTCGCTATGGGTTTTTAAGAATTTCCTGTGCTATTCCTGTTATCGAAATTGCTGCCCCCTTTAAAAATATTGAGAAACATCTAGAACTGATCAAGAAAGCTGAAGAGAAAAAAAGTCAGATTATTTTATTCCCTGAACTTTCTGTTACTTCTTATAGTTGTGGTGATATTTTTGGTAATTCTAATTTATTAAATGATACATTGAATGCAATAAAAATTTTATTAAATAAAACGAGAGATATTGAATCGGTAATAGTTTTTGGAGCTCCTTTATTTTTTAAAAATAAACTTTATAATTGTGCTTTTGTTACTCAAAAAGGTAATATTTTAGGAATTGTTCCAAAATCCTATTTGCCAAATTATAAAGAATTTTATGAAAAAAGATGGTTTGAAAGTGGTAAGGATATAACAGGAGAATTCGTAGAACTTTATGGTAACAAAATTCCTTTTGGATGTGATCTTCTTTTTTCACTGAATGAAAATTCAAAAATAAAGTTTGCTATTGAAATATGCGAAGATTTATGGACAATAGACCCTCCCTCTTCTAAATATGCAAAAAATGGTGCAATAATTCTCCTAAACCTTTCAGCTTCAAATGCACTGGTAACAAAAGATGATTATAGAAAACTTCTTGTGAAAATACAATCTGCCAAAACCATTTCCTGTTACGCATATTGTAATGCTGGCATTTTTGAATCAACTACTGATATGGTTTTTGATGGAAGTAGTTTTATTTATGAAAATGGTGTTGAACTCGCTAAGAGTGAAAGATTTGAAATCAAAGAACAAATTATATATGCTGATATAGACACTGATTTTTTATTGCTTGAAAGATCTCGCATTAATTCTTTTGAAATCGCTATTGATAAACTTAGAGAGATTAATTTTGAATTAAGGGAAGATCACCCCCCCTTTGAAAGAAAGGTTGATCCGTTACCATTCGTGCCAAAGGATAAAAACGCCCTTGAAGAAAGAACAAAAGAAATTTTTAATATTCAGGTCACAGGGCTGGTAAGAAGGTTAGAATCTTTAAAAGATAAGAAAGCAGTAATTGGGTTATCTGGCGGGCTTGATTCTACTCTTGCTTTACTTGTTACTATGGAAGCATTTAGAAAACTTTCCTTACCCTTTTCAGATATTTTTCCTATCACCATGCCCGGATTTGGAACTACAAAAAAGACATTAAAAAATGTTGAAAAATTGTGTGGTATATATGGTTTGAATCTTGAAAAAATAGATATAAAAAAGCTATCAAAAGATGTTTTTAAAGAGATAAAACATCCTTCTGACAGAATAGATATTGTATATGAAAATACTCAGGCAAGATTAAGAACACTTTTACTGATGATGAAAGCTAACCAGGTAGGTGGAATAGTAATAGGAACCGGCGATTTATCAGAAATTGCCCTTGGTTTCTGTACTTATAATGGTGATCATATGAGTATGTATAATGTTAATGCGGGAGTACCAAAAACACTTGTTCGTTTCATAATCGAACAGAAGGCTATAGAATCTGGAGACGAGGCTAAGAAAGTACTTTTTGATATTTTAAATCAACCAGTTTCTCCAGAATTATTACCCGCGATTAATGGTAAAATATCTCAGAAAACAGAGGAAAAAATAGGACCCTATGAACTACATGATTTTTTCCTTTACAATTTTGTGAGAATGGGATTTGATTATGAAAAAATCTTCTTTCTTGCTCAAAATGCATTCAAAGATAAGTACACATTAGATGGTATAGAAAAGTGGCTTACTCTTTTCTTAAATAGATTTTTTGCCAATCAATGGAAAAGAGATTGTGTCCCAGCAGGACCTAAAGTGGGTAGTGTCGATCTTTCTCCAAGAAGTTCGTGGAGAATGGCAAGCGAAATTAAGGCAGATAATTTTATAAAAAAAGGTGGGAAGTAAATCCCACCTTTTTCTAAAGTTAAAAAATAACCTGCGTTTTTAGACCGTATATTACACTTTCTTTTATCTCTCCACTATCTGTTTTCTCGAAGAATTTTCTCCATTCAATTCCAACATATACTCCATATATTAGCTCATAGAAAATTTCTGCACTTAGTATCGAGCCAGCTGGCGGGAAGGTATCGATATTTGTTAGTTCAAAATTTTTCCAATCAAATGAAACTGTTCCATAAACCTTCTTTATGAGGTTTTTACTTATACTTACTTCTGCATGGAGATTATTGTTTATACTTTCAAGTGGATTTGTTCCTGTAGGAAATAAATGTTCGTAAGATATTGACGCTTTTGCCATATTTGTAAGGTCTAAACCTATTTCAGCAACAAATCCGTTAAAAGAAATATCATTCAAGTTGAGTTTTGATAATAAGACTAAGGAAGTAAATTTATCTTCTCTTTCTATATCATACGTTTTATCAACATAACCAAGAGAAAAAGCTCCATTTTGATGTTTATATTCTGCTTTATAATTTATAATCGCAATATTTCCTCTTAAACCTGCATTAATTCCATAACCATTATAATATTCAGTTTGTTTTTCATTGTCTAGATAGTAGCCTAATGTTCCTATACCAGAATAAAGAGAAAGATTAAAAATTCCAGCTTTAATTACTGGCATGTCAAGGTCAAAGGAGTATCCAAAAACCTTATCATTATTTGTAATAACTGGTTTGTTGTCTAAAAATCCACTTATCCCAGCACTCCAATCACCAACTACAGGCACTCCACTAAGTGGTCTTGCAAATAGTCTTAAACCAACTAACTCAAAGTTACCAGCATCTCCGATGAAAAATTCGCCACCACCTTTACCTCCATCAATACCAAATATTATACCAATATTTCTCTCAGATGGATAGAACAAATCATTTGCATAGTCACTGACAAGTGTACCGGCTCCTAAAGTATAACTATAAATAGATCCAACCCTTATAAGAAGAAATGAGGTTTTAAACTGTAAGAATGCTATCTTTGTTATAAAATCATTCCAGCTATCCTCTGGTGAAGAGAAATCCCAGTCATTTTTATTATATAGAGTTTGTTCATTTGTCCCAAGTATGTTATCTTTTGCTGAAACATAAAATGGCAGATATAAGCCAAAAGAGAATGGACCTATTTCAAGTGTTGGAGTAATAACAAATTTAAAGTATGTATTTTCATTAATATTTTCTGTACCTGTTGCAAAGTTTAACAAATTTCCTGATACTCCAGGGAGCCCGGGTAAAGATGGTTTAGGTTTTTCTACTTCTTCTACTGGCTTTTTTTGTTCCTCTGATTTTCCTTTTTCTTCACTTTTTGGTTTCGGGGTATATTCTTCATCATATTGTTTTATTATATCTTCTGAAGCTTCTTTCACTTCCATTATTGGTTCACCAGCTCCTGAAGGAAGTCTAAAAATATTACCTTCTTTAACAAGAGTGGGTTTAAAAATATTAGCAGGGTCAAAAACTTCAACCACTCCTTCTGATACTACTACTTCTCCTCCTTCTCCCGGAATAAATGATATGCCAAATTTGGTTCCTCTAACAGCAGCTACAGCTGTCTCTGTTTCAATTTTGAAAACCTGATTCTTTGCCTTTTTTACCTTAGTGAAAATTTTACCAGTAAACAAAAATAGAGTTGTATTTTTCTTTTTAGAAAAATCATCTCTTAATAATTCTTTAACCTGAATACTTGTTAATCCAAAAACTTTAATAATTGTTTCCCCTTCAAGAATAAGCTCAACAAAATCCCCCTTACCATTTACCCTTATTTCTGCCTCTTCTGGAATGTCATCTCCTACCTTTAAAATTGTCCAGTCTTCTTCTCCAACTCTATACTCAACCGAACCTACAAATGAATTTACCTTTAATGAAGATCTTTTTGTCTGAGAATAAGAAAAAACTGTGGCAACCAGAATTAATACCAGAATTAAAATTATTTTCTTATACATTTTTCCCTCCTGTTTTTTTAAAATTTTGCATTTAGATACATATATATGTCGTTTTTATAATTAAATATTTCATAATCGTGAAATAAATATTTATACTCAAAGCCAAAAATTAAATTTGATGACATATAGAACTTAAAGTCAATTAACATTCTTGAAAAATCGCTTGAATAAAAAACATCTTCAAATTTTTCTATATTTTCTTTACAAAATGAAATTTTCAAATCAACTACCCTTAAAAATTTATTTAATAAAATAAATGAAAGATAAAAAGATGGATTTTTATAGCTTTTTTCTATATCGAAATCAATCTTCATACTATCCTCAAAAATATTGACCCCGAAATTCCCTTTATAATAATAATGTGAGTTTACTACATCAATTTCTTTAAGTTTATCAAATTTTTCACTTTCATAAAAGTTGTTTATGTATATAGGAATAAACCTTTCTCCACAAAATCCCATTGTAAGGTTTAAATATATAGATTTTAAAAATTCCATATTTAAACCCATAAAAAAACCATTCCCTTTAGAATATATACTTAAATAATCGAGTTTAAGAGAAGAGTTAAAAAAAATATTTTTTGTTAATTGTAGTCCAATTCCCGCATTATAAATAAAAATAAAATTTGTAGAAGAATCATTAAAATAGTATTTTTCGTTTGTTAATCTTATTGATTTTCTGTTATCCGGATCATCATCAATTGCAACATCAAAATTTAAAGAAATATCCTTTAGAAGATCAATATTAAAAAAATAAAGTGGCTTGACTTTTAACGCAAAGCCAATGATATCCGGATTTATTATATTATCCACTAAAAGTTCAGAATTAATAAAATCAAAATTTAAGTATAAACTACCAGAAGGATAATAAAAAAGAGGGAATATGTGCGAGATATAGAAATTTTTTATAATCAATTTATCTGACATTGATAATTCATTTTTCCTTGATAAATCCACTGATATAAAATTATTTGTATAATAAATATATTCTATTTTAGAAAGTATGCCTTCTATAGATAAATACTGGTTATAAAAATATAAACCATTTGTATCATAACTAAAATTAAAACCATACGCCATTTTAAAATTTTCGATAATAATTTCAGGAACAAACCTTATTGCATTTATGTTATTATCTTTTAAAGAAAAAACTCCATATTCAAACATAAAATGATGTTCTACCTGTGAAAATATATAAGTATGAATAACAACAAAGCATAAAATTAAAAATCTTCTCATTTTTTATCCCTTAAAAAATATTCTATCATTACTAAAATTATATATTTTTTTAGTGCCACCTGATCTGACAATGATTGTAAATTTTTATCTGTGGCTATAAGATCGGTCGCTTCTTTTTCTATCGCTTCATATGAAGGCTTTTTTATTAATTTAATACGTGTAGCTATCTTTTCTTTAACATAACGGAGATTTTCTTTTCTTGTTTCAGGATTGATTATATGATTCCATCTATTCTCATACAGAGTTAACATATCTTCAAGCGCACTATTTCCTATTAATTCTTTTTTTACCTGTTTCAAACTAGTTAAAATTCCCCCTTTTTTATCTTTTTTCGTATCTTCCTTATCATTAATAATTTTTTTCACTGGTTTGTTTGTTTTTGGTATAGATGTTTTTAAAATGTCATTTATAGAAGAAAGCTCTTTTTTTATTTTCATTTGAGAATCTATAGCTTTATCTAACTTTTTACCAAAATTCTTAAATAATGAGAGAATAAAATTGAAAATATTGAATTGTTCAAAAAATGGCAAATATAACTTTGCACCTTTTAATATAGTTTCGTATTTTATATCAAGAATCTCTGAAAATGGTTTAAGAATGATTTTCCCTTCTATAAAATAAAAGAAATGATTTATTACGTTTTTTGCATCGTGAATTTTAGCTTCGCAAAATTTTAGTATAGAATATAAATGTTCTGGTTTATTAAAAAATAATGGTATAAAGGATTGTTCTTTAAAAAGATAATTTTTTATATATTCTTCAAAGTGAGATTTATCCTTCATAAAAGGCTCTTTTAAGAATATTTTTGCTTTATGAGTATATTCATCTGAAAATTTTTTATTAAGATCAAGGCACACTTTATCAAGGAAATTCATTAAATTTTTATAAAAATGGTTTCTATGTATAAATATTTTTTCGTTATGATAATCAATAGAAATAAGTGGTTTTGTAGCATCAGGCGAAGAATATTCATTTAAAAATTCGTCTGTTAGCTTTATAAAATCTTCAAGGGAGAAGATTTTAAAGGCTGTATAATTATCATGAAATTTTAATATTACAGATCTGTTAAAAAAGGATGGGAGTTTTTCAGTAATTTTCAACATAAAAGACATTGCTTCTTTTGACATCATCTTCTTCTGATAATCTAAACCCTGTTTATAAGCTATACTTTGTATTATCTCGCAAGATTCCCATAAGGATAGATCTTTTTCAATGTTTTGAATATACCCGATTATTTCAGTAGCTAAAGAAGCAAGTAAATCTGAAGTATTTTTTTCGAGGGGAAAGAGTTGTTTTATGTCCTTTATAACCTGTAAATTTGAAAACCTTTCCTTTAGTTTATTTAGAATTGGTTTTGCACTTTCAGAAAATGAAAGGTATAATTCTATTTTTTTTAACGCAATTTGATAGATATTTTTTATTAGAGTGGAGGGGGCAAATATGTCAAAATTTTCAGGCAATAATACTTTCAGAAAAGGTTTACTTAAGTTTGTTGAATGCATATTCATAGAAAAATCTTTTAAACTCATAATCTCAAGTTGATAGGGATAAAAATTATACTTTGAATATTCTTTTATGGATGGGAAAGGTTTTTTCAAATCATTCATACAACTTTCATATTCTTTCAAAAGATTTTCGGTTATCTTTTTAATGTCTTCTTCTGATGGAGATTTTGGGTCTTTAAGTATAATTGCCGCTATTTTATTATTTACGATCTCTGGCTTACAATATTTATTTTTTATAAGAAAAGAAAATATTGGTTTAATTATCTCATTAATAGATGTTTGATTTTTAAGTGTTGTTTCATTGTTTTTTTCTCCATATTCCATAATACTTTTTAATAAACCTTCAGAAGGGATATATGATGAATGATATTTCTCTGCATAATCTATCATTGCATTAAATATAGATATAGCATGTGGATTTATTAAGGATATATCTCTTTCAATATTTTGCCTTTCTTCACTATGTTTGTTCGTTAGCCATTCTGGAAGAAAACTATAATTTTCTTTCACCCTTTTTTACCTCTAAAAGATAAAAAATTCCACTAAAAGCAATCATTAATGCAAAAATAACTATAGCTATAACTGATATAAAATAAAATAACTTGCTTTGCTCATAGTATATTTCTATAGTATGTTCCCCTTTTGGTACAAAAACACCAGTAAGCAGGTAATTTACTGGAAAAGTTTTTGTTTTTTCTCCATCAATTTTTGCCTTCCAGTTATCTTTTTCGTATTTAAAACTTCCAACAAGCACTCCATCATTTAAAGCATTAACCTTTGCTCTATATTTCCAGCCTTTGTATTCTAATATTTCAACTTTTTCTCTCTCTTTTCCTTCTGTCTCAGTTTCAGGTAAATCCGAAAAGTTTATAATAACACTCTTTGTAACATCAAAATCCTTTGAGGCAAGTAGCTCTAAAACCTCCCCCTCATTTTTTATATTAACATAGCCTTCATAAAAACTCAAGCGAGGCATATAGTTTTTATTGTAATAAACATATATATCCTTACCATTTAAAGCCTTTAAAACATTTGTTAAAATTAAATATGATGAATCTACTTCTATATCGATAAGTACATATTTAACATTCCCGAGTTCAAAAAGCCTTGAATTAAGTTCTAAAGCTGCATTTAGGTCCTTTATTTCTCCTTTTATCTGACTTTTTAAAGTGGAAAGAAAAAAGTTTTCATAATCGGGATAAACAGTAGATATCGCAGGTATATCAAGTGTTTCTATTCCATAATACGGAAAATGGTATGTTAAATAATAACCTTTAAGCCCTGTCATTGGATAAGAAACGCTTCTATTTAATGAAGGAATAAAGAATGATGTGGCTGTCCTGAAAACTTCTTTTTTATTTTCATTATATAAAAATTCTGTAACCTTGTCTTTTTTGTAATGTTCTTTTTCTTTAAAATATGACCTGGAAATATAAAAATTGTTTATACTAAAAAGATCAAAAAAACTAAATGTTATAAATACTAAGAAATAAATCAGGCTTTCTTTTTTGTATTTATTAGAATTTACAAGATAGATAGTAATAGTGGTAATTGTAAGAAAAACTATAAGCCTTAAAAGTGAAATAAAGATATTTTTTATTGCGGTATCCACAAACCGAAAGTCTCTATATAATTTATTATATAACGAAGAGCTTAAATCTTCTGAGGTTATCATGGTTATAAAAATAGCAAATAACACAATCCCAATAAAAGCGAACATGGTAAAGATTATATTTTTTGCAAACAATTTTTTGTTCTTATCCATAAGTATGTTAAAAAGATTTTCAAAACCTATTGCTGCAAGTAGAGAAAAGAAAAATGCTGCGATTGAGAAAAATTTTGCCGGGGCCCTAAAATTAGACATTAATGGCAATTTGTAAAACAACCAGAAAAGGGGTTTGCCAGGCCAATATCTTCCGAAGGATAGTAATGTAAGAATTAAACCAGCCCAGAAGAAAAACTTGGTGTATTTATTCTTTTTATACGTAAGAATAATTCCCATTATAGCAAAAAATGTCGTAAAAAAGCCCAATGCTTCACTATTACCAGAAAATGGCTTTTCTCCCCAATATGGACCTTTTGGGTCCTGGGAAATCATTCCGTGAAATCCAAAAGCAATACTATCTATAAGCTCAAGCGGATGTAAAGACCAGCTTGATGAAAATTCAAACTTTTCTTCTTCGCTTTGAGTTTTGACATTTTCCTGTAATGCACTTCTCCCTTTTAGTATTTCAATCCATGTTGGCAATGAATTTGAAAAAACTAAAATTGCAGATAACCCTATCAAAATTAATAATCCTAATTTTTTGTAAAAGGAAGTCGAAATAAATAATTTTTCCAATTTTTTATTTTCACTATCTAAAATTTTGAAAATGATATAAATTACACTGACAATAGTAAAATAAAACCCTCGTTGTACATCATTTGTTACTATTAAACCCCATGCTATTGATATTATACCAAAAAAAAAGATTTTCCTTAAAATATTTTTCTTATTTGAAAAAATCTCTTCAATACATAAAAAAATTAATGGCATGTAAAGTAGAAATTCAACTACTTGAATATGTCCTGAATATATGAGAGAAATTACGGGAGGCAAAAATCCATAGCTTAATGCACCAAAAATTCTTGATGGTTTACTTAAATTAAATTTCCCGGTTAGAAGATAGAAAAATATCATCGAAAGAAAAACACTTAGAAAATATGTAATAGGAAGAACCATGCCTAACGGCACTAATTGAGCTATAACATAATATATTCCAAAAATAAAACTTCCACTACTCATTCCAAGCCAGAATAAATTATTCCAAAAAAATGGGGTTTCTTTTGCATTCCTGTAAAAAATTGTTGTCCAGAGTCCCGTATCGACTCCTTGAATTGAATAGCCAAGGAAACATTTATAAAAAAGAAAAGCAGAAGCTATAAAGAAGAAAACAAAAGGAGCATATTTTTTTATCTTTTCCATTTTTTCCTCCAATTAATTTTGACTTAAAAAATATTAAAGTAAAAGAAATAAAAAATCAACTTTATATATTATAGTTGTGTCAATTGAATTAAAATGCCACAGAAAAGATAGAGAGACTCACTCAACACCTACAAAAATTGTCGCTACTTGATAAGAATGAAGTCAAAAAAATTATTTAGCATGCTAAGTAAGAATCAGAAAAAAACTCCCCCACCATTTTGTCCAGTTTTTAATGAACAAATCTATTGGCATAAATATTGGCAAGTAAAGATGCAGCCACCAAAAAGGAAATCAACGAAGATCCTCCATAACTAATAAAAGGCAAAGGCAATCCAGTAGCTGGTGTAACTCCTAAGGTCATACCAATATTAACAATAAAATGAGTAAAAAACATTGCCAAAATCCCGCCTATCACCAACATACCTTCTTTATCCTTTGTATTTCTCATCGCCTTAAACATATTGTAAAAATATATTCCAAAAAGCAAAAATATAAAAGATGCACCAATAAAACCAAGTTCTTCACATATAATTGAAAATATAAAATCTGTATTCTTTTCTGGCAAAAATCCCAAAGTGTTTTGTGACCCTCTAAACAGTCCCTTTCCAAAAATACCCCCAGAACCTATCGCAATATTTGACTGAATAATATTATAACCTGCTCCCTTACTATCAAATTCTGGATTTATCATCACAAGAATTCTCTTCCATTGATAAGTTTTTAAAACTTTTAGAGCTGCCGCAGAAAATAAAAACGATGTGGCTATAATCAATGTAAAAGGAAGAATCTTTTTTATAATCTTTGTTGGGGTAAAAAAATCTATAAACATTGTAATAAAAGAGTACAAAAAGAGAGATAAAGAAATCAAAAAGAAAAAATTAAAACTCAATATAATATCAAGTATTTCAACTGGCTTTCCACCAATTCCAAGATGATATTTATAAAAACTGATAACCAAAATTAAAAATGTAGTTAAACCACCAATAATAAAAATATATCTAATAAATTTAGTATCCGGAATTCCTATATAAACCATAAAAAGAAATATAACTAGAAAGACCATAGATGTACCCAGATCTGGTTGCAAAAGAGTAAGTAGTAGAGGTAACAATAGAATACCGAAAGAAAAAAGAAAAACCTTTGTAACTTTTTCGTTTACTTCCGCATTAGCAAGATATTTTGCAAAAAAAAGTATATAGAATATCTTCATTATTTCGGTAGGTTGAATTCCTAGTCCGCCCCAACCAAGCCAGCTTTTTGAACCTCTTATAGTTTTTCCAAATATTAAGGTAATAATCAAAAGAAGAATACCAATAACATAAAGATAGTGTGAAATTTCAACAAGACGGTAGTAATCTATCATAAGCACTATCATGGCTAAAATAATTCCAATTGCAAACCATATAAGCTGCTTTATATAGAGATTAGAATTTGTTCCATCAGGATTTATACCCGTACTATATACAAAAACTATACCGATTATCGAAAGTAGCAAAGGTATAACTATAAAAACACCTTCTACATTTTTAAATAAATCTTTAAACATACATTCCTCTTTAGTTATTAGTTCTGTTTTTAAAATAAGAATCTATAAGTTTAACAGCTATAGGTGCTGCAACTCCAGAGCCTCCACCACCATGCTCAACTACTACTGTTACAGCAATAATATCGTTAACATTTGTAGCCCCATATGGAGCATAACAGGTAAACAAAGCATGGGTTTTCTTACCTTTTCCGGCTTCACCCGTTCCAGTTTTACCAGCTATTGGAATTTTGGTAACATCTTTTATCCATCTTGCAGTTCCATAGGTTGTAACCCCATATAAACCTTTCTTAATAACTTCCATTTTTTCTGGTGTTATGTCTATTCTTCTTAAAACTTCTGGATTTTTTTGCCATTTTATTACCTCTTTTTCATAGGAAATAATCTCTTTAAGTAAGAAAGGTTTTAGTATTAAGCCATCATTTGCGATAGCCATTGTCATTACATTTAAAGCTATAGGAGTAATAAGAAGATCGCCCTGCCCTATTGAAATATTAGCAGTATCACCATTTTGCCACGGTCTATCATATTTTTTCTTAAACCATTCCATTTCAGGTATAAGTCCCACAACTTCCCCTGGCAAATCTATGCCTGTTCTTTTATTTATTCCCCATTCTGTTGCATATTTTATTATAGGGTCTCTACCAAGTATAAGTCCAACAGAATAAAAATAAACATCGCAGGAATGAGCTATACCAGTAATGAGATTAACAGGACCATGTACCCCCCAACAGTTAAAGAATCTATTTCCTATCCTCATTCCTCCACCGCAATAAAAAACTTTATTTGGATCAATATCAGAATGCAATACTGCCGAAGCAGTTACAATCTTGAATGTTGAACTTGGTGGGTAAGTCCCCTGTATTGCTCTATTTAAAAAAGGCTTATCAACATGTGATTTAATCAAAAAGAATTCTTCCGAAGAAAAAGAAAACTTATCTGTAAAAATATTTGGGTCAAAAGATGGTGAACTTGCCAGAACAAGTATTTCACCAGTCGCTGGCTTTGAAACCACAACAGCACCAACTTTATCTCCTAAAAGGTCATAAGCTAATTCCTGTAATTTACCATCTATACTCAATACCAGCGAATCCCCGGGAATAGGTTCTTTTTTCATTATTTCTTCAACAACATTTCCACGGACATCAACAATTCTCTCTTTTATTCCTTCCTTTCCTCTTATAAGTTCATCATAGTAAGACTCTATCCCCATTTTGCCAAGAATACTACCTGCGTGATATTCTGGATTGCTTTTTAATTTTTTTAATTCTTCTTTACTTATAACTCCAGTATAACCAATTAACTGTGCAGCTTTTTCTCTTAAAGGATATGTTCTTTTAGGAATATTATCCCAATAAACTCCCTGGAGACTTTCTGAAAATTCACTAAGCCTTACAAGAGTCTCATAATCAGAATCATACTTTAATATAACAGGTGTATATTTATCAAGTGCCTGTTGTGTTATTGATGTTTGAATATATTCATAGCTTACCTCTAGAAGATTCATTATATTTGAAAAAACAATTTGCTGTTCTTTCTTTTTCTGTGGAAGATAGGCAGGTATAAGATAAACAGCTATAGAAGGTTTATTATATGCAAGTTGATAATTTTTTGTTCTATCATATATTATGCTTCTATTTGCCTGAATTTTTAAGACCTGGGTCTGGTTTGCAAGGGCTCTTTTATAGAGTTCCTGACTTTTTATAAATTGTAAATAGAATACTCTTGGAAATAAAAAAACAAAAACACAAAAAACTATTATTTCTATATTTGATATTTTTCTTTTCGTTTTTAAAGAAATTTCCTGCATTAAAACCTCTTTACTAACTTATATAAGAGATAAAGGTTCAATATCAATCTCAAGATAAACATTTTTACTAAAACGCGATTCTTTAAAAAAATTACTGATTTCTTCTATGACATTTTTAATATTTTTTAATTCAACAGATTTGATAATTATATGATATCTATAGTTATTTTTCAACTTTTCTAATGGACAACTGACTGGACCAAGTATTTCACAATTATCAAATCTTTTCTTATTTATAAATTTTTCTAAATCTAAGGATAAATTTTCTAATCTTTCCTTATCTTCACTTCTTAACACAAGCCTTGCAAGTTTAACAAATGGTGGATAATTAAAACTCTTTCTCCTTTTCAATTCTTTCATAAAAAATGTCTTATAGTCTTGAAGTGATGCAGAAGTTATAGCATAATGTTCTGGTGCAAAAGTTTGAATTATAGCATAACCTTTACCATTCTTTCTTCCAGCCCTACCAATAACTTGAGTAAGGATCGAAAAAGTCCTTTCAGAAGACCTGAAATCTGGAATATTAAGCATAATATCTGGTAGTATAACCCCAACCATTTCTATACCAGACATATCGTGACCTTTCGCTATCATTTGTGTACCAATGATTATATCCACTTCATGTTTTCTTATTTTATTTAATATTTCAAAATAACTATTTTTTCCTCGAGTTGTATCTAAATCCATTCTCACAACCTGAGCTAATGGAAAAGTGTCCTTAATCAACTCTTCAATCTTTTCTGTCCCACTTCCTACTTCTTTAAGTTCAATCGAACCACAGGAAGGACAGTTATCCGGAGCTTTCATATTTTTGCCACAATGATGACAACTTAAAATCCTATCATTCTTATGAAAAGTGAATGAAACATCACAATGTGGACATTCAAATACATACCCACAATGTGTGCACATCAAAACTGGAGCAAATCCCCTTCTGTTTAGAAATAGTAATATTTGTTTTTTCTTCTCAAGAGTCTTTATAATGCCTTTTAACAATTTTTCTGATAATATTTTACTCTTTTCATCCTTTAGATTGATGATTTCGACCTCTGGTAAGTCAACAGAAAATCTGTTTTTTAATTCTAAGAGAACATATCTTTTACTTAAAGCATAATAATAGGTCTCAAGCTGGGGAGTAGCTGAACCCAGAACAAGAGGGATATTTTCTTTTTTACTTCTATAAATAGCTACATCCCTTGCGTGGTATCGAGGAGTATTATTTGATTTGTATGAAGAATCATGCTCTTCGTCTATTATTATTATGCCTAAATTCAACACTGGTAGAAATAATGCAGATCTTGGTCCGATAATAACCCTTGCTTCCCCGCTCAAAGCTCTCTTCCATTCGTAAAGCCTCTCAGACTTAGTCATTTTTGAATGATACAATGCTACTTTATCTCCAAAACAATCATAAAATCTCTCAAGATTTTGAGGGGTGAGAGAAATTTCTGGTACAAGTAAGATTGCTGACTTGCCAAGTTCAAGAGCAGATTTCACAAGATATTTGTATATTTCTGTCTTACCAGAACCAGTAACACCATGAATCAAAAAAACGTCAGATTTTGAATTGACAAGAGAAGTTTTTATAGTTTTAAAAACATTATATTGTTCCTCTGTAAGTTTTTTAAAACCAATCTTTGCAAAACAAAAGTTATATCTAAATTCTTTTGATTTCTTTTCTGTAGGAAGAAAAGAAAAAAAGGCTTCACCAAGTGAACAAAAATACCTCTCTTTCATCATCTTCGCAATTTCTACATGAATATCTGTAATAATAGGATTTTCATCTATCAACTCTTTTACTTCTTTTAATTCAAAATCAACATTTAAGTCTTCTTCTTTAAAAATATTTAATACAAGTCCTACTTTTTCTTCATTTTTAAAATTAACAATGACTCTTAAGTATTTAGAAACGTTTAACTTTTCGGGAATTTTGTAGTAAAATGTCTTTTCTATTGGTAAATCAAGTAAAACTTCTGCAATCATTATCAAGCTCTCAATGTAACAAAACTATCTTCTGTTTCCCATAAAACTATTTCATAAAGTTTATAATTATCAGTGTTTAATACTTGAGATAGTTCATTCCAGATCCAGATAGCTATATTTTCTGCAGTTGGCTGTTCAATAATATTATTTAAGAAAGTATGATCGAGTCTTTCAATAATTCTTTCTTTGACAATTTTTTTTAAAATTGTAAAATCTATTATCATTCCAGATTTTTTGTCAACTTCACCCATAAGAGTAACCCTGAGTTTATAAGTATGTCCATGAAGATTCTCACACTTTCCATTATATTCAACAAGTTGATGAGCAGAATCAAACTTAAACTCTTTTGAAATAAGCATTTCCCCTCCTATCTTGATTTAATTACTCCAATTTTTGGGCATAATTCTCTAACTGGACAGATTGAGCACTCTGGAGAAACAGGTTTGCAAATTTTCTGCCCAAAAGCAACAAGTATTTCATTATACTTTTTCCACCATTTTTTATCAACTATCTCCATAAGTCTTTTTTCTGTTTCTAAAGGATTTTTGGTTTTTAGTATACCAAGCCTATTTGAAATTCTGTGGACATGAGTATCAACAGAGATTAGATTCTGCCCAAAACATCTATTTAATATGAGATTTGCTATTTTTCTTCCTATACCTGGTAAGGCAATTAAATCCTCAAGTTTATCTGGAACCTTTCCATTATATTTTTTTTCTAAAATTTCTGCAATTTCTAAAAGCCTCTTTGCTTTAGTTTTATAAAAACCAACAGGGAAAATAAGTTTTTCTATCTTATCCTTATTTTGTATAACATCAAGCGGGGTTTTAACTATTTTAAAAAGCTTTTTTACCACCTCTATAGTAGTTTCATCCTTTGTCCTTGTGCTTAAGAATGTCGCCACAAGTACTTGAAAATTATTTTTACCTGAAACCTTTATAAATTCTTTAACCGGAGAATCCCACTTTTTACTTTCTTCTTCAAGGATTTCAAGAATTTTTTCAATCATTTCAAACCCTCAAAAGTAAAACTTCTTCATTTTCCTTAATAATAAATCTTTTCAAGATTACCGGTTCAAAAGCAGCAGCCTTTCTAATATCAAATCCTGTCAAACCCTCAATTATATCTTTTAGCCTTGCCCCACCTTCTTCCTGATAGTAAGTTATAAAAAGGTCGCCACTTTCTAATTCCCATTTTTTTATATAATTGTGTAAGGAAATTACTTTTTCGTTTTTTATGGTTTTTTTAATAAAATTTTTAGAATCATTATAATTTCTTTCTATTTCTTCTTTAGAAAGTTCGGGCTTAATAACAAGCTCAATGAAATGAGGTGAAAGATTTGAAAGTTTCTTTTCTCCTTTTTTAAATATAATACCTTCTTTTATTTCTAAACCTTGAGGTAAACATTTAGTTAATCTTTTAATTATTTCATCTACTTCTTCATAAATGCTTAGCTCAACTTCTCCAATTTCATAACGACTTTCTATCCCAACAGGTAAAGCATCAAGAGTCCTAACCTTGATATGAGGATTAAACCCCTTTGTAAAAGATATGCCGACATTTGCTCTAACAAAAGAATAAGAAAAATGATTTTCCACATCAATGGTTGAAAAGTATTTCGCATTATCTAATTTATTATAGAGAAACCTAAAAATGTATTTTGGTTCATTTTTAATCCAGATATTTGACAAAAATTTTTCATCTTTTTTTATCTCTTTTTTACTCACAAAGACATTTTTTATCTCTTTATCACAATTTCCACAATAAGAATTGCATTTCTCCCTACAATCTTTAGTCAATTCCTCACTTAAAGCCTTTTTAAATTCATCAGTTAAAAATTTTTTACTAACCCTTTCATCTATAATATCCCATGGAAAAATAGTGTCTAAGTTCTTTTCAGCAAGGTAAAAATAGGGATCAACCCCCTCTTCCTTAAAACATTCCATCCATAATTCAAAGTTAAAATGTTCACTCCAGCCATCAAATCTTGCTCCTTTTCTAAAAGCCCGTTCTATAACCTTTGAGACCTTTCTGTCTCCTCTTGAAAAAACCCCCTCAAGGAAACTAACAAATGGATTATTATATCTTATGTTGATATTTTTAAAATTCTTTAATTCCTTTATAAGCATATCAAATGCCATTTTTCCTTCTTCGGGAGATAGTTGCCTTTTCCATTGAAATGGAGTATGAGGTTTTGGGATCAAAACAGCTATACTTATTGTAATATTTGTAGTTCTAAAAGATGTTGACATTCTCTTAGCTAATTCTACTATAGCCTCAACTTCTTCTTTAACATCTTTGAATCCAATCATAAAATAAAGTTTTACTGACTTCCATCCTAAATTTCTTGCTATAGAGATAACATTGAAAAGTTCGTCTTCATTCACACCCTTGTTAATATAATTTCTTATACTGTTTGAACCACCCTCAACAGCAAAAGTAAGTCCACTTTTTCTGATTTCCTGAGCTTTTTCAGCAAGTTCTAAAGTAAAAGTATCAAGCCTTAAACTTGGTAGGGAGAAGGAAATTCCATGAGGAGAAAATTCTTCCTCAAGATGATTTATAAGGCTATAAAGTCCAGAATAATCACTTATGGAAAGAGAAAGTAAGGCAATTTCTCTATAGCCCGTTTTTGTTATAATCTTTCTTGAACAATCTATAATAGTTGGAATATCCCTTTCTCTTATGGGTCTATATATCATTCCAGCCTGACAGAAACGGCATCCCCTTGTGCATCCCCTTGCCACTTCTATTACAGCCCTATCCTGCACTGCTTGGATATTTGGGACAATTTGCGAAATTGGAAAAGAAAATCTGTTTAGGTCTTTTTCTACATATCTTCTTATTGTTTTACCTTCTGGTATGCTATATCCATTAATTTCCCTTGTTTTATAAAAAACAGGAACATAACAACCTTCTATTTTTGATATTTGTTCTAAAATCTCTAGTTTTTTCTTTCCACTTTTTTTACCAGCTGCTATTACACTCGTTATTTCTACAACTCTACTTTCTCCATCTCCTATAACTATGACATCCAGAAAAGGGGCTAAAACTTCGGGATTTGAAAGAATTGGTCCGCCACCAATTATGAATGGATTATTTCTTTCATTTGAATGAAGGGGAATTTTACAAATATCTAAAATGTTTAGAAAATTTGTAATTGTTAACTCATATTGAAAGGAAAAACCAATAATATCAAATTCGTTAAGTGGAGTTTTTGTTTCAAGAGAAAAAAGAGGAATGTTTTTTTCTCTCAATTTACTCTCCATATCAAACCATGGTGCATAAGCCCTTTCACAGAAGATATCTTTTTCTTCATTAAGAATGTTGTATAATATCTTTAGCCCAAGGTTTGATATACCAACTTCATAAACATCGGGGTATATCAGTGCTACTCTTGTTTTACCTTCTGGATTTTTTACTATACTGTTAAATTCTCCACCAGCATATCTTGCTGGTTTTTCAACAAATGGTAAAATTTCTTTTGAAAGAATTTCTTTTAGATTCATAACTTAAGCTCAATTATGAATTCAGCTCCAATACTGGTATTGTGAGCAGATAATTTACCTTTAAAGTTATTCTCAATTATAATTTTTGACATATATAAACCTATTCCTGTTCCTTTTTCTTTTGTAGTAAAATATGGTTCAAATATTTTATCTATAATTTCATCAGGAATTCCGCCTGCATTATCTTCTACCTTTACAAAAATTCTTCCATCTAATTCCTCTACTTTAATATTAATAAAAGGTTCTTTAATATCTCTTTCTATAAGAATATCCATTGCATTATTTAATAAATTTATCAAAACCTGAGTATACTGGTTGGGATACCCTTTTATAATGTAGTCTTTCTCATATTTTAAATGATATTTTATTCCTTTAGATTCAAGAGCATCTTTTACGAATAGTAAAGTTTTTTCAGTATATTCTACTATAGAAAAATCTCTAAACTCTTTATCAGGTTTAAAGAAATTGCGAAAATCATCTATTGTATTTGACATATGTTTTAATAAATCCATAGTTCTTGAAACTGTACGGTCGAAATATTCATTATCAAGTCTGCCATTCTTGTAGTTAAAATATAAATTCTGCACAAGTATACCAACCGCATTAAGGGGTTGTCGCCATTGATGAGCAATATTACCAAGCATTTCTCCCATTGCTGCAAATCTTGATTGCTGGATTAACAATTTTTCTTTCTCTAAATTTTTTTGAACCTCTTCTTTAACCCTTTTATCAAGTTCTTTTGTCAATGTATCAAGCTCCTTAAGTGTTTTTTCAAGCGAATTTTTTGCAATTCTTTCTTCAGTAATATCTTCTTCCACTGCAACAAAGTTTTTTATCATCCCATTCTCATCAAATACAGGAAACACATGAACCTTAACCCAGTATAGTTCTCCATTCTTTTTTTTATTTTGAAAAACCCCTTTCCAGATGTTCCCACTAAGAATTGTTTTCCATAAAACTTTATAATCTTTTTCACTCTGAAGTCCAGATTTTAAAATTGATGGTTTCTTACCAATAACTTCTTTTAAAGAATATCCTGTTGATTCAACAAAAAACGGATTTACATATTCTATAACGCCATGGTTATCAGTGATAATTGTAGAAACTGGAAGTTGCTCGACTACCATAGACAGTTTCTTCAATTCAAGTCTTGTTTGAGCCTCAATAGTTATATCCTGTACATGAAAAAATAGATATAAATCATCCTGATAATTAAAAAGGTTAGATTTTACTCTATATATAAGCCAACCTTTTTTCTCACTCCATACCTTTGTTTCGTAAGTTATCTTTTCTATTCTTTTTAAAAGAGCAACAAAATTATTGAAATTGAGGTAATTTTTTAATAAAAGAAATGATGGTAATTTTTTATTCATAAGCATTTGAGCTTCATAACCAAGAATTTTTGCTGCAGTTTTATTTATTATTTTGATAATTCCTTCTTTATCAGTACATATAATACCATCGCTTGCGTTTTCAATAGCATTTGTAATGAGTGAAATAGATTCTTTATACAGATTTTCTTCTGTTATATCTTTTCCAGTACATAAATATCCTTTATAAATACCATTTTCAATCCATGGTTTATTATACCACTCTATAATTCTTTCTTCTCCACTTGAAGTAAGAATTGGATTTATATTTGTAAAAAAATCTCTTTCCCTTTCTTTTAAAATATTAATAACCTTATCTTTTATATTTTCTGGAAGAAAGTTATCAAACCAATTTTTACCGAGAATATCTTCTTTACTATAACCTAAAATTTCACATCCCTTTTTGTTTATATATTCAACTATGCCATTTTCAGATAGCACTAAAATAATATTTGGAGATAAATCGCTGATATTCTCAAACCAACTCCTTTGAGATTTTATATCCCTCTGTAATTTTAAATGTTTATATGCAATCTTAATACTTATTTCAAGTTCTTGCTCTCTAACTGGTTTTATAAGATAGGCATAAGGAAAATTAGAAATAGCATTTTCGACAATACTTTTTTCAGAATATCCCGTAAGAAATATAACCGCAACATCTATCTCTTTTTTTATCTTTTCGGCAAGACTTATCCCATCAATAGAATTTTCAATACTTATATCAAGCAAGACAATATCGAGAGGGACATCTTTCAATTTATTTAGATCTGCACTATTAGAAAATCCAGTAAAAATAAATCCCAATCTTTTAATTGTTTCTTCAAGATCTTTTACATAAATTAGATCATCTTCTATTACAAAAATTTTTATCTTTTCTTCCATTTAATCCTCAAGTAATCATAGGTTAACATAAAAGAAATGTCCTGTCAATATTTGAATTGTTATAAGACCGGTGGAAGAAAAATCTTCCCACCGATCTTTATTTGAAGAGGATTGGTTATATTTTTTCTTATATAGTGCTATATAGCATATTAAATATAACAAAAAATGAAATTTTTGTCAATAGTTTTTTTAAAAATAATTTTAACTTAAGGAAACAATTTTACATAAACTGAAAAGAATTAATATTCAATCCTTCTTCCATTCAATATGCCCATTAATATTGAACTTTTCATAGGTTTTTAAAATTTCCTCACAAAATTCTTTAGTATCGGAATCTCCTATTCTTTTAGCAGTTTCCCATAGTCGAATAAACATTTTTTTGCCACTTTCTGTTTGGTTGTAATTTTTCTTTCTAAAATTACAAACTGAACAAAGAGTTTGCCCATTCTCTAATGTCGCTCTACCCCCTTTATCTTTAGGCAAGATATGATCAATATGCAACTCATAACCTTCTTTTGCACTTCTACCACAAATTACACATTTATATCCATCTCTCTTTAGTATTTGTTCTTTCAATTCTGGTGTAAAATCTTCTAATTCTTTTTTATTTACAAAATCAGGGTCGTATTTATAAATTCCCTTTTTTACTTTAATTAGAAATCCTTGTTGATGTAACATTCTAATAGCTCGCCATGTATCTCTTGGTTTTTTATTATATATTTTTTTGTATTCTTCTTCCACCCAATCTACAACAGGTCCATGAGGCAAGTTTTCATTCGGATGTTTCTTAAAGTATTCAATTATTAGATCTGTAATACTTTTTTTATTCTTTTCCATAATCTATCTCTTTAAAAGAAAATCGCTGTTTCATTTAAAATTCTTTGTTTTGCTAATTCACAATATTTTAAATCTATTTCCACTCCAACAGAATATCTATTTGTATTATTTGCAACTACTAAAGTTGTCCCACTTCCTGCAAATGGATCAAAAACAATGTCATCAATAAAACTAAATAATTTGATACATCTATAAGGTAATTCTAAAGGGAAAGGAGCTGGGTGTCCAATTCTTTTTTTACTTTCACCATTAAATGTCCATAACCCATTTGTCCATTCCATAAATTCTTTTTTTGTAATATCAGATATTTTTGAACCATTAGTTTTTTTCCATTCCCCCTTATAAAGAACCACAATAAGTTCAACAGGAGCTATAACATAAGGTGCTGTAGCTGACAACCATGAACCCCAAGCTGTTCTTCTTGAAATATTACCTTCATTCCATATAATTGTAGCATGATATTTCCATCCTACCTTCTGAGCAATTGTAGTCAAATCAGCTCCAACACTTTTTTGCCCACCTTTATTCTTATCTAAAGGAATATTTAGACAAAATCTTCCTTGATTTTTAGTCCATTTATAACAGTTTTTTATCCAGATTTCAGAAAATTCAAGATATTCATCATATGATAAATCATCATTATGAGAATTGTATTTTATATCAACATTGTAAGGTGGAGAAGTAATTATTAAATCAAAATATTCCTTATCAAAAAGATTTTCTTGAAGAACATCACCATTTAATAAAAGTGATTTTTTACGATTTAAGATTATTTTACCAGTATCTTTAAAGTTGTTAACTATAAGTTCAAAATCTTTTGAATTAATTTCTTCTTTAATCTCTATCTCATTTTCTTCTATAAGCATATTAACCTCATTAAAATATTTTATAATTTTAAATATTCTACAGTCTTTTTATCATCATATATTCTAAAACAATTTAGTAAAATGTCAAAAAAATATTTGTGTGTCAATTAAATTAACCGGAGAGAGGCTCGTAGCATCGAGCCTCTACGCTACTATTGTCCCCTTGGAAGGTAACGCAAGAATTTTTGATAAAATCTGGCAGAAGTAAAATCGGCAAAAACTCATCTTTCTACCAAAATTTCTCACTTTTTGGAAAAAAGTGGGGAAAAATTATTTCTTACTTTCTTTCTCAGCGATGAGAAAGAAAGTAAGCAAAGAAAGAATCGCTTTCGCAATCTAACCTCAAGCAAACTCGACATCCTGTCTTCGTGCGAAAGATAATATCTAGTTAAAAATAACTTTCAACTTTCAACTTTATAACTTTATAACTGAAAAGTATGATTTTTTCAGTGAGCTAAAATCAAAATCCAACGGTGGGAAGATATTGGTTAAACATAACTTTATGAACTTTCAACTGACACATCGTGGCTCTGTAGGTGGATGGGTAAAAAATAAAATAAAAAAACCGGGTTAAACAAGTATCCCTATCCTAAAAAGTTAATTCATCACCTTAAGTTAAAGGATAAAAAAGACTAAAACAAAAGACTTTCACTTAAAGCAAACTTTAGAACTTTATAAATTTTAACTTTATAATTGATAAAAACTTTCAACTACACCAATACAGATTTCAAAATAAATTCAACTTAGTTTTTTTTATATTTGACAATATATTTTTTCTTTATTAAAATTTAATGTGGACATTAAGGAGGATTAAGATGCTAAAGAGAATTTTTCTTTTTCTTTTAACTAATATATTTGTAGTTTTCACATTAACTTTTGTTTTGAACCTTATTGGTGTTACAAGGTATTTGTATGTTTATGGAATTAACTTGCAAACTCTTGCTATTTTCTGTTTAATATGGGGTATGGGAGGTGCTTTAATTTCCCTTTCAATTTCTAAATTTACTGCCAAATTGTTTATGGGAGTAAAGACTATAAATAAAAACGATCCGGTTTACGGTGAACTTTATGAGATTGTAGAAAATCTTTCAAAAAGAGCAAATTTACCAAAAGTTCCAGAAGTTGGAATATATGAAAGTCCAGAGATAAATGCTTTTGCAACAGGACCATCAAAAAGAAATGCTCTCGTGGCAGTATCAAGTGGTCTTTTAAAGAGAATGGATAGAGAACAGATTGAGGGAGTGATCGGGCATGAGATTTCTCATATTGCAAATGGAGATATGGTAACAATGACCTTAATACAAGGTGTTATAAATGCTTTTGTAATGTTTCTTTCAAGGATTCTTGCTTTTATTATTTCTTCCTTTATTTCAAGAGATAGAGACGATGACAGGGGATTTGCAAGTCCATTCTTAACATACTTTTTAATTCAAATCTTTGAAATAGTCTTTAGCTTTTTAGGCCTTATGGTTGTAGCCTTCTTTTCAAGAATAAGAGAGTTCAGGGCTGATGAGGGTGGGGCAAAACTTGCAGGAAAACAAAAAATGATAGCCTCATTAAGAGAACTCCAGAGAGTATATGAACATAACTTAAATTTTACAAGGGAAAATGAAGCAATAAATACACTCAAGATATCCGGAAAGAATGGTGGACTCCTATCATTATTTGCAACTCATCCACCTCTTGAAGAAAGAATAAAGAGGCTTGAGAAACTACAGGTAATCTAAAATTTTCCGATTTAATTAATAAAAAAGGATAAAAAATGAGGTTTTTATTAGCCTTCTTTTTATTATTTTCTTTAAATACTTATTTATTTCCAAGAAATTTTTCACAGGAAAACTTGATTGAAAATATAGACTCACTTGGTGCAAAATTAGACTGGACAAGAGGTATTATACAACTCGAAGCAAAAGTTGGATATAACCCCACCACACCAAATATAGGCAAACTATATGATGAAATCAAAAATGAGATAGATGAAGAATTAAGAAGTAAAATTATCAAAGTTTTATGTAGAACTAAACTATCTCAGACGTATTACATTGGTGATTTTTATAATGCAAAAAAAGATTTTAAATATGAAATTGCAAATTTTGTAGAAAACTCTATATTTTTCCCATCAATCAAAGAAAAAAATGAATATAAAGGAATTGTTGAACTCCCTTTATATGGTGAAAAAAGTATAGTGGATATTTTTTTCAAAAATATTCAAAAAATAGAGCCAAACAATTACATTGATGAAAGTAGAGATCTTGAATACTTTGATACTCTTATTATTGATCTTACTCCATTTTCAGATTTTTCACCTTCAATTGCTCCAAGAATATATGATGAAAACAATCTCCTGATTTATGGACCGGAAACAGTTAATTATCAAATATTTAGAAAGAACGGTCTATGTTTATACACAAAAAGTTTAAGCTACGCTTTAAGTTCTGAAAGATGTGGAAAAAGAATTTTTTATACTATTCCAAAAATGGTTACGGGCGAATTAAAAACAGATCTGGTAATATTTAATGAAGATGCAAAAAAACTTTTAGCCAATCGAAAAACATTGAATCATTTGAAAAATTGTAACGTGATAATAGTAAAACCTTGAGGAAAAAATGGCTCTTCTTCACATAAAAGAAAAAACTGACCAATATATCAGATTTATCCTTTCTATCGAAGAAAATGAATTCTTTAAAGAAAAATATTTTGATTTAAGTGAGTGGAAAGATATTGAAAAGGTTTTCACTGATTTGAGAGAAGATATAAACAAAAAAGTTCAGCATAATATTTTCCCGACAAATGAAATAAAAACACTCGCAAATGAAGTAAAATATTTTTTAAGTAAACATTTGTTTTTTTCTTCTATAAAAGATAAAAAAAAGTTAAAGGTTATCTGGAATTCAAATATTTTTTTACCCTTTGAATTATCTGGTTTAAATGTATTGAATATTATTTATACAAAAAGCTTGAATATTTCTAATAAAAACAAAATTAGTCTGGTCTATTTAGATGAAAATGAAAATTCAATGAAAGAAATTTATAATATCTCATCTTTAATGAAGAATAAAAGTTATGCTGTAGAATATTTCTCAGCAAATAATTTTTCTTGCTACAAAGTAAATATCACTGATTCTAATCTTATTCATATTTCAACTCATGGAAAAATAGAAGAAAAGAAAGGAAAAATTCTTATAGATAGCAAGTGGCTTGATGACTTAAAATTAAAAATCAACGCGAATCTAATATTTTTAAATTCTTGTGAAGTCGGTTGTTATCCAGAAGGAATAATAAAAAATCTCTTAGAAAACGGCACTAAATATCTTATTGTTTCACCATTTTTTCTATTTGATAACTTAAGCTGGAAAAAGAAAATCCTTTCCTTTTATGAGAAGTTAAACCCTTTTTCTATTGAAGAAAGCTTTTTTAAGCTTAAAAAGCAAAATTATATTTTTGAAAAATTCTATAGACTTTTCAAAACAATCCAGCCGCCCACTGATTCAGAAGTAAATATTCCATCTATAACCTTTTGATTATTTAGTGAATCTTCAAGAGAAAAGGACACTTCTTTATTTCCCGTAATTGACAGAGCAAATGCTTCAAATTCGAGTTTATACTGGTCAACAGGACCAAAATCTATTCTTCTCTCACCAATCGGGGTTTTAACAATAATACTAACAGGGACATCCGTATAAGCATTGAACGGCAATATAACTTCAATAACACCATTCGTGCCATAAATATAAACCTTTTGTTCATTGACTGATCTTGTACTCACCGTAAAGAGAGAATTAAAATCTCCAAAGTCAAGAATAGCAGAAGTTAATATATCTACCTTCAATCTATCATCTCTTTTTACAAGGCTCATAACTCTTACGGGTTCAATATCAGACAAAAATCTTGATACAGAAATAGGATAACATCCTATATCCATCAAGGCCCCACCCCCATATTCTACCCTGTTTCTAATGTTATCTGGATCATCATTGAAATAACCAAAGAATGAATGTATTGAAATAATCTTACCTATTTCGCCAGTCTTTATCAACTCTTTCGTTCTTATCCACTGAGGGTGAAATTTGTACATAAAGGCTTCCATTATTTTTACATTTGTTTTCTTTGCTATTTCGATTACTTCTAAGACTTCCTGTTGATTTAATCCAAGAGGTTTTTCACATAAAATATGTTTGCCTTTTATAGCAGCCTTTTTAATCCATTCAAGATGAAGATGGTTTGGGAGTGGAATATAGATAAAATCTATATTTTTACTTTCAAGTAACTTATCATAGGAATCATATATCTCATCAATATTGTTTTCTTCTGCAAAAATTTTCAAATCTTCTATATTTCTTGAAGCAACAGCCTTTAATTTAACTATCTCTGAATCTTTTAAAGCTGGAAGAATCCTTTTTTTAAAATGCCCCGATAATCCTAAAACCCCAACATTCATAATTATTATTCCTTTTGTTCTATGACTTTTTCCTCAGTTGTAAAGAATGCAATTGCTCTAACAATATGTGATATTAAAATCAATATTCCACCAACAAAAAATAATGTGAGTATTGCCCCTATAAAATTCAACATTCCTGATACATTGAATAAATTCTGATTTGTTTCTGATGCAAGTAAATTTTCGGCTTCCTTTAGTTTATATGAAGATATTATTAACAATATATAAAGTATAATGAGTAAAATTACAATATAGAAAATAGCAAAACCATTATTTCCTAAATATTCAAAAACAGAATCAAGTTCGTTTAAATTCTCAAGGTTAAAGAACAAATTAAAAAACACTCTAAAGAAGAAAATTGCTAAAATAATAACAGTTACTGATAAACCGATAAAAGATATAAGAAATGAAGATAGTGCTTTTTTAAAAATCATTTCTTCATCTAACTCTTTTGAAGCTTTGTTATAAGCCACCAGAAGAAGAATAAAACCAACTATTGAAAGTAATGAAAAACTTGGAACAACGCCTAAAACCATAAAAATAGCACCTAAACCACCTAAAATTCTTGTTTCTTTTGACATATAAACCTCCTTTTAAAAGGTAACATAGATATAAAATTTTTTCAACTTTTTTCAAAACTAATTGAAAAAAAATCAATAATAAATTATAATTTATAGCTTTATAATTCCTAAAAATAGGAGAAGTTAATGAAAGAAGAAAAGATTACGAATATTAACAAATTTGTAGAGCTCGCAAGGAAAAACAATTTGATTGATCCACAACTTTTTAATAAATACAATGTAAAAAGAGGATTAAGAAATGAAGATGGCACAGGAGTTCTTGTAGGTTTAACAACTATCGGAGATGTCCATGGATATGTAATAGACGAAGGTGAAGCAAAACCGGTAGAAGGAAGACTAAGGTATAGAGGAATTGATATAAAGGAGCTTGTTAAAGGCTTTCAAAGTGAAAATAGATATGGTTTTGAAGAAACTGCATTTTTATTGTTATTTGGAAAACTTCCAACAAAAAAGGAACTCGAAGATTTTAATGAACTTTTAAATACTTATAGAAACTTACCAGAAGGTTTTAAGGAAAATATTATTCTAAAGTCCCCCGGTAAAAATTTAATGAATCTACTTATAAGGCAGGTAAGTGTTTTATATGCATACGATCCTGATCCAGATAACCTTGAGATTGAAAATGTCCTTTCTCAATGTATAAAATTGATTGCAAGATTTCCAGCGATGGTTGCTTATGCTTATCATGCTAAAAAGCATTATTATGAATCGAAAAGTTTACATTTACATCACCAGGTTAAAGATCATTCTCATGCAGAAAATTTTTTATCACTAATAAGACCAAATAGAGATTTTTCAAAACTTGAAGCTGAACTTTTAGATCTTGCTTTAGTTTTACATGCAGAACACGGTGGGGGAAATAACTCTACTTTTACTGTCCATGTTGTTTCTTCTACAGGGACAGATACATATTCTTGTATAGCAGCCGCTATCGGCTCATTAAAAGGACCAAAACATGGTGGAGCAAATACCAAAGTTATGGAAATGATAGAAGATGCAAAGAAAAATATAAAAGATTGGACAAATGAAAATCAAATAAGAGATTATATAACAAAAATCCTTAAGAAAGAAGCATTTGACAGAAGTGGACTCATTTATGGAATGGGTCATGCTGTCTATTCGCTTTCTGACCCAAGAGCAGAATTACTAAAAGAAAAAGCTAAAGATCTTGCTAAAGAAGCAAAAAGAGAAGAAGAATTTTATCTTTATACAAAGATAGAAGAAATTGGCAAACAACTCTTCGCAGAACTTAAAGGTTCAAAGGTTATTTGTGCCAATATAGACTTTTATTCAGGGTTCGTATACGATATGCTTGGCATAGAGGAAGATCTACATACCCCTATTTTTGCAATAGCAAGAATAGCTGGATGGTCGGCACATCTTATAGAAGAAATAGTTAGTGGTGGAAGGATTATCAGACCTGCTTATAAATATGTACTCGGAGAGCATAATTATATACCATTAAATCAAAGAAAGTAATTTGACTTAAGACAACTCAATTTATTATAATTTATATATAAAGTTGAAAAGAAGGAGGATGATATGCCTCATTATGATTATAGATGTGAGAGCTGTGGAAATGTATTTGAAGTATTTCATAAAATTACTGAAACTCCAAAAGTGAATTGTCCCGAATGTGGAGCTGACTCACAAAAGATGGTTGGTGGAGGGGCAGGCATAATCTTTAAAGGAAGCGGTTTTTATAAAACAGACTATGCAAGTTCAAAACCTAAAGAAGAATCAAAGTGCAGTACCTGTTCTGTAAATAATAAATAAAATGAAAGAAATTAATAAAGAAGATTTTATTTCAAAATTTGAAGAAGCATTATATCAAGCTCATTTTATCTTGAGGGAAGACATAAAACAATATTTAAATAGCCTTTTATCAAAATTAATCAATAAAGAAAAAGAAGTTGCCTCCATATATGTTGATAATTACTTAATTGCTGAGAAAGAAAAAAGAGCGATTTGTCAAGACACAGGTTATGTTCAGGTTTTCATTGAAATGGGAAAGGATGTACATTTCAACTTCAATCCTGAAGAATTAATAAGTCAGATAGTAACCAGCTTCTATGATAAAAATTATTTAAGAAAATCTCTCACCAACCCTATAACAAAGAAAAACACGGAAACCAACCTCCCTATTTTTTTAGATTATGAATTAAAGAATGGTGAAGATTTAAAAGTTGATATACTCATAAAAGGTGGTGGTTCTGAAAATGCAACTAGAACTCTACTCTTACTTCCGACTCTTGAAAAAAAGGACATTGAAGATAAAATTGTAAAGGAAATTTCTTCCATTGGTGCAAAGGCCTGTCCACCTTATTTAATAGGAGTATGTATAGGTGGAAATCTTGAAAAGGCACTTTATTATTCAAAAAAATTGCTTCTTGAAAGGCTGGATGAAAATAATATGAATGAAATTGAAAATGATATAGCAGAAAATCTTAAACAGGGAATTAACAAACTACCAATTGGTTTTCAGGGACTCAAATTTGGTGAAACTGTAATGGGTTTAAAAGTGAAGATAATTCCTTCTCATATTGCCACTCTACCTGTTGCAATATCTGTCGGTTGCAACGTTGTAAGACAGGCTTCTTTTATAATCTGAGGCTTTTATGCTTAGAGAATTTAAATTACCATACATTCTTCCAGAAGAAGAAGACGTCATAAGAAGGTTAAACTACAATCCAAAAAAAACAGAATTAGAAGAAAATGTCATTTTTATGATAAGGGATCTGATCAATAAATCTAAAGATTTCATCTTTCCGAGAGGTTTAACAATAGATCTCAGTTTTAATCACGTAGATAACAAAATAATTCTCTCTGATTATGAGATAGTTTCGACAAAGTTATCAAATCAACTTAAGTACTCAAAACAACTAACAATTATTGCTGCAACTATCGGATATGAAATTTTAAACAAGATACAAACGATGTTAAAAGAAGAAAACTATACAGAAGCGGTCATCCTTGATGCTATCGCAAGTGAGGCAGTAGAAAGTTTTGTAGATTATATTCAAGCTATTTTAGAAAGAGAAAAAAAACTTTATGGTTACACACCGACAATGAGATATTCTCCAGGATATGGAGATTTATCCTTAGATGTCAATTCTTATATTTTAAACAAACTCAATGCAGAAAAGATAAATCTATTTGTCCATCCTGAGAGTAAAATACTCATACCAGAGAAGAGTATAACAGCAATTATTGGCTGGGAGAAATAATATGTTTTTACCAGCGACAAAAGATGAAATGAAAAAACTTGGGTGGAATGAGCTTGATATTATACTTGTGAGTGGAGATGCTTACATCGATAGTTACTATAACGGAATTGCACTTATTGGCAATTTCCTTGTTTCTAAAGGCTTTAAGGTAGGAATAATTTCTCAACCTGATATACATTCTCCTATTGATATCACAAGGCTTGGAGAACCAAAACTCTTCTGGGGAGTAAGTGCTGGTTCGGTTGATTCAATGGTTGCAAATTATACAGCCTTAGGAAAGAAAAGAAAAAATGATGATTTTACTCCTGGTGGAATAAATAATAAAAGACCTGACAGGGCAACAATAGTTTATACAAATTTGATAAGGCAGTATTTTAAGAATACTGTTCCAATTGTAATAGGTGGAATAGAAGCAAGTTTAAGAAGAATTGCACATTATGATTTTATAGAAGATAAAATTAGAAAATCAATACTTTTTGATTCTAAAGCTGATATTTTAGTTTATGGAATGGGCGAACTTACCACTCTTGAACTAGCTGAAAGATTGAAAAAGAATGAAGATTATCATGACATCAAAGGGATATGTTTTATTGATAAGAATAAAGAAAAATATATTTCAAAAGGATATATTGAGATACCCTCTTTTGAAGATGTTTCAAAAGATAAACTAAAATTTATAGAAATGTTTAAAATATTTTATGAAAACAACGATCCCATTAATTCTAAAGGACTTATCCAGAAGACACTCAATAGATATTTAATTCAAAATCCACCACAACGACTTCTTACAACAGAAGAGATGGATTATATTTATAACCTTCCATTTGAAAGAGATGTCCATCCCTTTGATAAGCTAAAAGGTGAAGTAAAAGCAATACACACAATCCAATTTTCTGTTACCACTCATAGAGGATGTTTTGGTGATTGTAATTTTTGTGCTATAAGCGTTCATCAGGGAAAACAAATTATAGAAAGAAGCGAAAAATCTATACTTGAAGAAATCAGGCAAATTACAAAAAATAGATATTTCAAGGGTTATATCTCCGATATAGGCGGTCCTACAGCAAATATGTATGGAATTGACTGTAATAAGAGAAGAATTAATGGTTCCTGCAAAAACAAAAGGTGTCTATATCCTTCTATCTGCAAATCTCTAAAAAATTCACACCAGAAGCTAATAGAATTACTTAGAGAAATTAGAAAGATAAAAGGAGTAAAGAAAGCTTTTGTTTCTTCGGGAATAAGGTATGATATGATAATAGAAGACAATAAATATGGTGAAGAATATTTAAAAGAAGTTTTAAAACATCATACTGGTGGACAATTGAAAGTCGCACCAGAACACTCAGAACAAAAGGTTCTTTCACTTATGGGTAAGACAAATTCTACATATCTTGAGAGGTTTAAAAGGTTGTTTGACAAACTACGTGATGACAAACAATTCTTAACCTATTATTTTATTGCTGCTCATCCTGGATGTACAGAGAATGATATGTATAAGTTAAAAAGATTTATAAAAGAAAATCTTAAACTTACTCCAGAGCAGGTTCAGATTTTTACACCTACACCAAGCACTTTTTCAACCTTAATGTACTATACAGAACTTGATCCAGTTTCTTTAACAAAAATATTTGTAGAAAAGAAACAAAAAGAAAAAGAAAAACAAAAGAATATATTAACCAGAATATAGATAATCAACTGGAAGATATTTTAATATTCCTTCCTTTAAACATTTGTGTTTTTCAAGATTTAATTCAGGATCATACTCTATGATGTTTTCAGCATCTTTTCTTGCTACAAAAAGTAGCTTTTCATTGTTTACCATTTCTATCATTTTTAATTCTGGCATTCCCGATTGCTTAATTCCTAAAATTTCTCCAGGACCTCTAAGTTTTAAATCTTCTTCTGCTATTTTAAATCCATCATTATAGTTACATATAACTTCCATTCTTTTTCTTGTCTCTTCTGTTTCTTCTCCCGTTGTCACAAGTGCACAGTAGGATTGCTCTTCTCCTCTTCCAACTCTACCTCTTAATTGGTGCAATTGAGAAAGTCCAAATCTCTCAGCTCCTTCAATAACAATAATTGTAGCATTTTTTACATCTATTCCTACCTCTATTACAGTTGTAGAAACAAGAATATTTATCTTATTTTCTTTAAATTCGTTCATTACTCTCACCTTTTCTTCTGGAGATAATCTGCCATGAAGTAATCCCACATTAAAAGAAGAAAATATCTTTTTAAGTTTATTATAGTTTTTAATGGCATTTTCTGTAGAAAGACTTTCAGATTCTTCAATAAGGGGATATATAAAATATGCCTGTCTTCCCTTATCGAGTTCTGATGTTACAAATTTGATAAGTCTATCATAATCCTTATCTTTTTTAAACCATCTGGTTATTATGGGTTTTCTACCTTTTGGTAATTCTGAAATTATAGAAATATCAAGGTCACCATATAATGTAAGGCTTAATGTTCTTGGAATTGGTGTTGCTGTCATCACAAGAATATCAGGGTTTTCACTCTTTTTTGACATTATAATTCTCTGTTCTACTCCAAAACGATGTTGTTCATCAAAGATAATTAATGATAAATTTTTAAACTCAACTTCATCCTGTAAGAGAGCATGAGTTCCTATGACTAAATTTATCTCTCCATTTTTTAATCCAGAAAGAATATTTTCTTTATCAGAGCTACTTCGGGTTAATACTGCCATTTTTATACCAAAGTTTGATGCAATTTTTGATAAGTTGTTGTAATGTTGAAAAGCAAGCACTTCTGTAGGAACAAGCATCGCTGCCTGATAACCATTTTCAAAAGCAAGAATCATAATAAGAAAGGCTATGATAGTTTTTCCACTTCCAACATCTCCCTGTAACAATCTATGCATGGGTTTAAGATTTTTCATATCTGACATGATTTCAGATAAAGCCTCTCTCTGTCCATCAGTCAATTTAAAAGGAAGTGAAGAAATTACTTTATGCATTAAATCTTCTTTTTCATAATGAAATTTTTTTGCATAGCTGGAAATATTTTTCTTTTTTAGCATCACAACAAGTTGAATTGAGAATAATTCTTCAAATCCAATTCTAAATTTTGCACGGTTGAGTAATTTTAAGTTCTCAGGAAAATGAACATTCTTTATTGCTTCTTTTTTTGAAAGGAGATTATGCCCTTTTATCATATATGTTGGTAATTCATCTTCAATCTCATTAAGATATTTATTTAAAACCTTTTGTATAATAGATCTCATTTCTTTTACAGTTATACCTTCTGTTACACTATAGATAGGAAAAATTTTTCCAAAATTTTTAGGTGGCTTATCTTCAATATATTCTTCAAAATCAAATGACGATGTTTGAACCTCATCAAACCTGATGTTAAATTCTCCATAAATCCAGTATTTTTTGCCTATTTTCATTGTTTTAAATAAAAATTCTCTATTAAAACCAATAAGATAAGCACGTATCTTTGAATCTTCTATAACTATTTTGGGATGTTTTTTATTATTAAAAAATATACTTTGATGGTCAACAACCTTCACTATCGTACATACAGGTTTTTTTTTAAGAATTGAGATTTCAATAGATTCAACAGTGCTTCTATCTTCGTATCTAAAAGGGAAATAATCAAGAATATCGTAAACAGAATTAAGCCCAATTTTTCTTAAAATAGCAAGTTGCCTTTCTGTAAAAAGATATGTACTTTTAAGATCAATATTCTTGAGTTCATTATAATACATTTATTCTAAACCTTGAGACATTCTGTAAGACATTTCTTTTTTGTATAGTTCGTTATAATAATAACCACGTTTTGCTAATTCTTCTTTCAGCTTATCTGGAAATGGGACAAACCTCCAGAAAATATACCTTAAATCATTATCCTCAAGTTTCTGTATGCCTTCTGATTCTTTTGTTATCCATAGGACATAGTCTGAAATAAATCTTGTTTTTATATCTCCTTTAATTTTATGACTTGTAAGGTATTCATAATATCTTGCAGTTAAACCTTCATCCATCCAGTGATATCCAGCCATTTCTTTTGCCACCTGCCATCTGAAATCACCTAAGGCTACAGTTACAGCAAGTCTTGGATTCCTTGCAAAAATTGGTATTGCTATTCTTCCACGACTTGTTGCTTTATTGTATCTATCATAGGGCTCCCAGCATATTCCATAATTTCCATAGCCAGGTGTTAAAATTACATTTGGGTATATTCTATGAACATTCTGTCTAAACTTTCTTTCAAAGATTGACGGATCAAGCTCTTCTATCTTTTTTATATTTTCATAAGCAATTGGTTTAAAATTGTAATTTTTAGTTTCTTTTGGAAGAAAACTACTTAAAGCTATCGGAAAATGATTCCCCTGCCTTCCTATACACATTTTTATCATTTGCCTTACACAGCTAATTTCGTTTTCTATAGTTCTTGAATCTACATTGTATTTAATATCTCTATTATCTTTGAAATTTGCTGTAAGTTCGGCTTCAAGGTTCTGATATTCTTCAAATTTTTCATAATACCCGCGTTTTGCAGTATTCATTTCTTTATCGTATTTTTTCAATTCTCTTAAAATATCTGCTATTTCTTCCATCTTTTTTAATTGATCGTCCTGATATGTATCTGGAGCACCCAAACTACTATCCATTCCATGATTGATAATAGAATTTATAATTGCAGTAAGGGCATCCTCTGCAATTTTTCTTCTTTCTGCCGCAGCAATATAATTTCTTTTTTCTATCTCTATTATACCAGCTAATTTTTCGAGTTTTGTCTGCATAGCAGAATCTTGTTGATTTGAACTCTTTCTGGGGGATTGTTCGTCTGTCATACTGGGTTTAAGGTTTCCTTTTTTGATTTCTAAAAACCATTCGTCAACATAATAAATACAACTTTCAGGATCTCTTTCTTCTATAGAATGAGATAATATCAGCCTCTGATCTTCTTCTGTCAAATACCTTAAATCAAAAACCCCAAATCTTAAGAAAAGTCTTTTTTCTTTAGGAGTATTGTCATTAAGTTTCATTACAATATTAGAATAAAGTTGCCAGATCGAACTTCCAAACCTTTCTCTATATATAATCTTTTTATCTTTATCAGTTTCCTTTTCAAAATTATTTTTGAGTGTCAAAATATTTTCTACCAGTTCGGGATCTTCATCGGTTAAAACTTTTTTTAGAAAATTATCAGGTAAACTGTTAAACAATTTTCCCATAACGCGACTCCAGTTTTTAAATGTATATTTTAGCATACATCAAAAATATTATTATGTCAAATAGAATAAAGTTTAACTTTTATAATTTAAACTAACTATAAATCATCAACTGATGGTTCTGAATAAAGCCAATTTAATTCACTATCTTTCATAAACTGTAAAGGCCAGTTAATTTCACTTTCTTTTATCATTAAAAAATCTAACAGATTGCTACAAAATTCATTAATCTGTGAAATAGCGGAAGAGGTTAAAATTCTGTTTATGTCATCTATAAAATTTGAAGGTTGTTTAGTTGCCTTTTTTATTTCATCAAACATTCTTTTATGAAAAGGATATAATATTTCATTCTCATTTAGTATTAATCTTATAGAGAAAAGGACTATTTTTTGTATCGCAAGATATTTTAAATATATGTTATTTTTATTTTCAGCTTCAAGATAAAACCATTTCCATGCTAAAAGCTGTGCGGTAAATTTTTGTTTTCTTTTTTCTTTCTTTTCCAGAGGAAATTTTGTTATATTCTTAAGGATTTTTTCTAACTTAATTTTAGAATATAAAATCTGTGCATCTTTAAAAGCATATCTTGCCGGGTCACTCCCCTTTTTTACTACAAGCTTAAGAAAATTGCGATTTATCACTTTACAATCTATATATCCCCCATTGTATGTACAACTTTCTGTGTCTATGAAGGTTAGTTTATTTTCTTTCACTCTTCTTTTATACTCTTTGTCTTTTACAATAAGTATAATATCTATATCAGAATCTTCTCTCTCATAACCATGAGCAATAGAACCACATAAAAGTATTGAAAGAATTTCATTATTCCTGGAGTATTTTTCTAAGAAAATTTTTATACTATTTTGATGATGTTTATACATTTAATTTCCCTTTTAAAATAAGAAAACGGCATCTCTTTCACAACCGAAGAAAGAGATACCGTTTCTTTTTTCTCATTAGCCAGAATAGGAGGCCAAGAGTGAAAAATAAAATAACTTATTTAATTATAATACAATTGATTGAAAAAGGAAATATTTTTATAAAAAATTTTTTCTAAATAAAACTTTTTGGTACCATCTTGCTATTTTAATAAAAAGATCATTTAGAATTAAAGTTGAAGTAAGATTTTCGTTGAATTTTAGTTTTTCTATTATTTTTAAAACTTCACCGGCAATATTATGAATTTCGTATGTGCAGGTTTTCGGACATAGTTTTTTTATATTATCACCAATATTGTTTAACATAGGACTTTTTCTTATATAAAATTGCCTTGCTAAATGCAATTCCCTGAGAAATTCAATTATTTCATTAAGAAAAGATAGTACAAATTCTCCACTTTCTTTTGAAATCTTTTCACTAAAATCAAAAACGGCACTACTTTTATTAATATTTGGCAATATTTGAGTAAAAAATTGATTTGTGATATCTTTTATTTTTAAACTATAAGAATCAAGATAATCCTTCATAAAATCTATAGTATTCCTTTTGTTTAATGAATCAATGTTAAAAATCTCTGATAGATTCTCAGGATGAAGTGGATGTAATTTTAAAACAATACACCTTGAAATAATAGTTGGCAATATTCGGGAAATATCTGAAGTAGTTAAAATTACGAGAGTATCCATAGAAGGTTCCTCAAGAATTTTTAATGCAGAATTCTGGGCTTCAATATTAGCATTCTCAAAATCTCCCACAATTACAACCTTTTTGTTCTTCTTAAATGAATCAAATTCTTTCCATTCCCTTATAAAGTTTATAGGTATGACGCTTTTCTTTGAAATATTTTCAGATATTTTTAGTAAACTTTCGTTTATCTCGTTTTTTAGAAGAAAATCGATAAATCTTTTTTCAATAAGAAGATTTGTCCCTTCGTTTATAAAATCATACAGGTCAACTTTATTGCCTGAAAATCCCGTTAATTTTAAGTTTGAAATCTCATTATACTGAAGTGCCTTAAGTGTTCTTGAAAAAAAGTAAAAGAAATAGTTTTCTATCCTTGTTAAATTTCGTTTATCCTCTCCTGAATATTTTAGAAAAAATCTTGTCTTAAGTAAAAAGTCATCATTCCTGTAGTATAAGAAATCATTACTTAAAAATGGATTTATATCTAAAATTTTCTTTGCTAATGTTACTCCAATACTAAATTTTCCTATTCCTCTTTTTCCTTCTAATATCAATCCCCTACCAAAACCAGCTATCCTGTTTAAAATTTCTAATATTTTCCTGTGTCCTTTTATTTCTTCCATAATTTTAAGCCTCAAGAAATAATATCTAATAGAACAAGTCTGACTTCCTCTTCATTGTTATATGAGTTAATTTCAGGTTTTACAATGAGATTATAACTTTTTGTTTCATCAAATAAATTTGAAAGTTTTGAAGTAAAATTCCATCCAACTACATTTAAAGAAATATTATTTTTTGAAACTGTAAATAAAACATGATCCTGATTTTTACCAATTTTTCTAAAATTTGTTACTTTTAGATTTTTGATATAAATTACCGGCATGTTATTTTTATAACCTGTTGGTTGCAATATATTATCCAGATATCTAATATTATTCATTGAAAGCTCATCAAGATTGTTAATCTCAAAATCTACAAAATTTTTTTCTTCTACAGCCTCATACTTTTCAGCATATTCTTCTATACTCTTTTTTATTTCTTCAAGTTTATCCAATTTTGCCACAAAACCACCGGCATAAGTATGCCCTCCGAATTGGGTGAAGTAATCTTCAAGGCTTTCAAGAAATTTCGGTACATCAAAACCATTCGTCGCTCGTATAGAACCGATTGCAAGATCACCCTCAATTGATATTACTACAACAGGTCTATTATAAAGGTTGCAAAATCTACTTGCCAGAAGACCAATCGTCCCCTTTGTAAATTTCTCAGAGCTAAAGATAAGTATTTTCTTTCCCTCGATATTTTCTTTTTCAATTTGTTCCACTATATCGTCTATGCTGTTTTCTACAATATTTTTTCTTTCACCGTTTTTCTTTATGATTTCTTTTGCGATCTCCTCACATTCATTGAGCTTAGAAGAAATCAAGAGTTCGACACTTAAACTTGCATCTCCAAGCCTCCCCGGGGAATTAATTACTGGAGAAACATAAAAACTTAAATCTTTAGCTTTAACCTTTTCAAAATCAAAATTTAGTTCTCTTAAAAGTGTTATCAAGCCTATCGGTGCTCTTTTAAGGTATTTTAAGCCATTCTTTACAATAATCCTATTTTCATCAACGAGTGGCATTATATCTGCAATTGTTCCTATTGCAGCATATGAAATATTTTCTTCAATTATCTCAACATACTTCTGATTTCTTAAAAGTATAAGTCTTCTATAAACTTCGGAACATAAATAGCTATCAAATACACTTCGATGATGTTTTTTTGTATCGGTATATAAACCAAGATAATTTGCGACTGTATTTAATTTGTGATCTTTGCAATTTTTGAGCATCACTCTCGCCATTTTAAGAGTATCTTCTAAAGGATTTTTTAGAGGTTGCATTCCAGCTTTTTTTAAATATGTTTCGATAAATTTAATGTCAAAATCAATAAGATTATGTCCAACAATCTTTCTACTGCCGATAAAGTTAAGAAATGCTTGCATTACTTCTTCAATTGGCTTGCCCTCTTTTTCAAGTAATTCATTTGAAATATTTGTCAGGTTTTCTATGTCTTTTGAAATAGGATTGGTTGGTTTAATCAGTGCTTCAAATTTATCAAAGAGAATTCCATTTTTTACTATTATTGCTCCAATCTCTATTATTTCATCCTTATATGGGTTTAAGCCAGTAGTTTCAAGGTCAAAAAACACAATTTCTTCATTGTGATAATCTCTCAAGAATAGTTTTTCAGCCATTCCAAGCACAAGTTTTAAAGCTACCGAAGAACCAGATAGATATGGAAAGGGATAATCAAGTTTTGGATTAATTATTGCAAAAGCAGATGGTAACTTTTCTCTGGGTTCATGATGATCTGTTATTATTACATCAATTTTCAGACTTTTTGCTTTCTCAATCTCTTCTATAGAAGTTATCCCACAATCAACAGTAATAATAAGATTGACATCATTTAAAGCCGCCCAATCAATTACATCTTTATTTAAACCATAATTGTCCTGCCCTTCAGGAACTCTATATATAAGATTTTTTGCACCAATTTTATCAAGAAATCTATATAAAATAGCTGTTGCTGTAACTCCATCTACATCTCTATCTCCAAAAATCAATATAACTTCTTCTTTTTCAATTGCACTTATTATCCTGTTGATTGCTTTTTCCATATCTTTAAACAAAAAAGGAGAATAAAGAGAAAGAAAAGAACCATTTAAATAATTCAAAACCTTTTCTATACTATCAACGTTTAGACTTAACAGTGATTTTACTATTATTTCCGGAAATTGAAAATAATTGATTAGTTCTCTAACTTTTGATAAATCAATATCCTTTAATTCCCATAAATTATCTATACCATTTAACTTCATTTTAAAACCTCTAAGTAGAAAAAAATTTACTTTAAAACAAGAGAAAGTAATGCCATTCTAATATAAAGACCGTTATGTGCCTGTCTAAAATATGCGGCTCTTGGATCTGAATCAACCTCATACTTTATTTCATCTACTCTTGGTAGAGGATGAAGAACAATAGAATGAGATTTAACATTTTTCATTACTTCTTTATTTATAACATATATTCCTTTTGCCTTTTCATACTCTTCAGGATTTGTAAACCTTTCTCTTTGAATTCTTGTTTGATAAATCACGTCAACCTTTTTGGCTACGTCTAATAAATTATCATTTTCTTCAAAAAACACATTATTTTTCTTTAGATATAACTTAATATCTTCTCCCATACGAACATTTGGAGGAGAAACAAAATATAGTTTTACATCATTGTACTTTGAAAGCAAGTATGCAAGAGATCTGGCCGTTCTACCATTTGCAAGATCGCCTACCAAAGCGACACTTATACCATCTATTTTGCCAATTTCTTTCCAGATAGTGTATAAATCGAGTAAAGATTGAGTTGGATGTTGCCCGATTCCATCACCAGCATTTATAATAGGTATATTTGAAACCTGTGATGCTCTCATTGCTGCACCAGTTTCAAAATGTCTGATTACAATAACATCTCCATATCCATTAAGCACCCTTATAGTATCTTCAAGGGTTTCACCTTTTGCAGCAGAAGAAAAACTTGCAGCATTTTCAGTAGAAATAACACTCCCTCCAAGCCTTATCATTGCTGCTTCAAATGAAAGTCTTGTTCTTGTTGATGGTTCATAGAAGAGGGTTATTAAAATCTTATTTGTTAAAACCTTTTCCTGTAATGAAACCTTTTCCATATCCTTTGCTAAATTAAAAATTAAAGAAAGGTCGTCTCTATTAAATTGTTGTGCTTCAAGAATATGAAAAAAACGTTTTTCTTTAGTCATAATAAAATTATATAACAAAAATATAATTAATTCAATTTTTAGGTTGTTTAAAAATTTTTAAAAAATTTTTAACACTACATTGATTATTGATGGTTATAATTATTAACAAAATGATTGAAGTAATCTGGAGGAAAAATGCAATACATATTAAAAGTAAAAGAAAAAACAAACTTTCGTGGAGAAGTAATTGCAAAATTAATAAGCAGTGATTATTATACCTATTCTGATTCAAAAATTGTAGATGTAGCAAATGAATTTACAAAACTTGAAGGAATAAATTGCATAGGGGTTATTTCAAGGAATGGTGAAATCTCTGGTATTTTAACAAGAGATAAGATGTTTTCTTTTCTGGGTAAGCCTTATGGAAAAGAGGTTTTGAATTTTAAAAATGTAGATTTTTTACTTGAGAAAACACAAATATTTTATATTGAGGAAAATATAATTTCAATTGTTGATGAAATTAAATTTTCTCTTGAAAAGGATACCCCAATCTACTTTATAGTTAAAAAAGAAGATAATAAATTTGCAGGAATCTTTTCAAATATTGATCTTATGATTTATCTCTCTTCTGTTTTACAGAAAGATATAAAACTTGCATCAGATCTTCAAAAGAGCATAGTAAAAGAGGATCAATTTATTGAAAAAGATAAATTTCAGTTACTTTTCCATTCTAATATGGCAAAGGAAATAGGAGGAGATTTTTATTTTTTAAATGAACATGGGCAGAATATTTTTATTTCTCTTTGTGATGTATCTGGTAAAGGTGTGTCAGCATCTCTATTAACTACCTTTCTTGCTGGGGAACACTTTACATATAATTTTAATATTGATTTGAAGGAATTCATTAAAAATCTAAATAGTCATTTATTTAATACGTTCAATCTTCAAAAATTTATTACTGCCATATTTCTTAATATTAATACAAATAATGGGAAAATGAAAATTTATGATATGGGACATTCACTAATATATCTTATTAGAAATGGGAGAATTATTCATCTTAAGACGAGTGGTATAAATCTCCCTCTTGGTGTTTCTGAGGAGACAAAAATAATGGAAAATAATTTTACTCTACAGAATAATGATGTTCTAATTTTATTAACTGATGGATTGATAGAACAGGTCAATTCAAATTATGAAGAATTTGGTATCAGGAGGGCATTAAAAATAATAAAATCTTATGCTAAAGAAAATCTTGTAAAAATAAAAGAAGTATTAATGGAAGAAATAAATCTCTTTAAGAAAAATCAACCTCAATCTGACGATATTTCCTTTATATTATATAAGCATCATCCAAGCTCAAGTTCTTCTATTTCTTCTTCATAGGGCATTGATTTTTTAATTGGCATTTTAATGCCGGTTGGTATTTCATCATAGTTAAATAATCTTATGATTTCAGTTTTGTCATTTGATATTAAAATTTCACAGAGAGAAGGTTTTTTAAAATGAAATGTGTTGTTGGTTCTGGTTAAAAATGAAATAATATTTTCTATTAACGGGGAATGTGTTACCGCAAGAATAAATTTTCCTTCGTTAACTGGAACTTTTTTTAAAAATTCAATAAAATTTTCTCCTGATTTATCTGGATTTAGAGTGTCAGTTATCATAAAATGAAGTGGTTTAAGATATTTTCTTAAAATCTCTGCTGTCTGAATTGAACGAACATATTCTGAAGAAAAAATATATTCAAATGAATGTCGATAAATTCTTTCAACTACTTTTGCAAACATTTCTGCTCTAACAACCCCTGTTTTAGACAAAGGTCTTAATTCTACTTTTTCATGCCATTCCCTTGAGTCTATAGTCTGAGAATGTCTTACAAAAATAATCTTCATATATCCCTCCTTGTGCTTATAATTTTAAAATACATTGATTAATATATTATTAATGAAATGTTAACTTTTTGTTTGAAATTAAACTTTTAGGATAAAGCTACTTGTTTAATCAAAGTTTTTAGATTTTATTTTTTCTTGCGTAAACTTCCATTGGTAGTCCAAATAGTTTTATAAAGCCTTTTGCATCTCTTTGATCATATCCACTACCTTCCTCAAATGTAGAAAGGTTTACATCATAAAGGGAGTTTTCTGATTTTCTACCAGCTACTATGCAATTTCCTTTATAGAGTTTTAGTTTAACTTCTCCATTCACATCATTCTGAGTTTCATTTATAAAAGCTTCAATAGCTTTTCTCAGAGGATGGAAGTATTGCCCATAGTAGATCATTTCTGCATATTTGAGTTCGATCATCTGTTTGTAGTGCATTGTATCTCTTTCAAGAGTAATAGACTCAAGTGCTTTATGAGCTTCCATAAGGAGAGTTACTCCCGGGGTTTCATAAACTCCTCTCGACTTTATTCCTACAAGCCTGTTCTCAACAATGTCAACTATTCCCACGCCATTTCTACCAGCTATTTCATTGGCTTTTGTAAGTAATTCTACAGGATTTAACTTTTCACCATTGATTTTGACTGGAATACCTTTTGAAAACTCTATGGTTACATATTCTGGTGTTGAAGGTGCATCAACTGGATCAACCCCCATTTGAAACATTGATTTATCATATTCATTTGAAGGATCTTCTAAAATACCGCCCTCATATGAAATATGCATTAAATTCGGATCTGTACTGTATGGTTTTTCTAAAGTTACAGGTATAGGGATATCCTTTTTCTTCGCAAATTCTATTAAATCGTTTCTTGCCTTAAAGAAGTCATCTTCTTTCCATGGAGCAATAATTTTAAGATGAGGTGCAAGGGCTCGATAAGTAAGTTCAAATCTCACCTGATCATTCCCCTTTCCAGTAGCCCCATGTGCTACTGCTTCTGCATTTTCTTTTAATGCTATTTCAACCTGTCTTTTAGCAATTAAAGGTCTTGCTAAAGAAGTTCCTAAAAGATATTTATATTCATAAACCGCATTTGCTTGAATAGCCTTAAAAACAAAATCTCTTACAAATTCTTCTCTTAAATCCTCAACATAAACCTTTGAAGCCCCAGTCTTTATAGCCTTTTCTCTTATAAACTCAAAATCTTCCTGTTGACCAACATTAGCTACATATGCTATTATTTCTGCATTATACCTTTCCTTTAACCATGCAAGTATAACAGAAGTATCAAGCCCACCAGAATAAGCAAGCACTATCTTCATTTTTCGCCTCCTATTTGTTAGCCTTATATTCTACAATCTTTATGCCCAATTCTTCAAGCTGCTTTTGTGTTACTTCAGAAGGAGAATCACACATTAGGTCTGTTCCTTTCTGAGTTTTTGGGAAAGCTATTACATCTCTTATGTTTGAAAGCCCTTCAAACTCCATTACCATTCTATCAAGCCCAAAAGCAAGTCCACCATGTGGTGGTGCTCCATATGATAAAGCTTCAAGTAAGAAGCCAAACTTATGTGCGGCTTCCTCTTCCGAAATGTTTAATAAGCTGAATATTTTCTTTTGAAGTTCGGTATTATGTATTCTTATACTTCCGCCGCCAAGTTCTATACCGTTTAATACAAGATCATATGCCTGAGATCTGACTTTAAGCGGATCTTTATCAAGTAATTCAAGGTCTTCAATTAACGGTGCAGTAAATGGATGATGCACGGAATCATATCTATTTTCTTCTTCATTCCATTCAAATAGTGGAAAATCTATAATCCATACAAATTCAAGCTTGTTTTTATCTTTTAAATTGAATCTTTCAGCAATGTTTAACCTAAGATTGGAAATTGAGTCATATACTATTTTTTTACTTGTATCACCAATGAAAAGCAATGTATAATCTTCTTTAGCATTTGTTACTTCCATTAATTCTTTCTGAACCTGTTCAGAAAAATATTTTACTATATTTGATTCGAGTTTGCCATCTTTTACCCTCATCCATGCCATACCTTTTGCACCGTATTTACCAACAAAAGCAATTAGATCATCTAAATCCTTTCTTGATAAATTATTGCCTTGAGGAACAGGAAGACACTTTATCATCCCACCTTTTTCAGCGACAGTTTTAAATACAGCAAAATCACTCTTTAAACCTATATTTGTAACATCTACTATTTCAAGTCCAAATCTTAAATCAGGTCTATCAGAAGCATATTTATCCATTGCCTCTTTATAAGACATTCTTCTAATAGGCAATTTAATTTCAATATTGTAATTGTCTTTTAAAACCTTTGCAATCATTTTTTCCATTAAGTTAATAATATCATCCTGAGTAATAAAAGACATTTCTATATCAATCTGAGTAAATTCTGGCTGTCTATCAGCTCTCAAATCCTCATCTCTAAAACATTTTGCTATTTGATAATACTTTTCAATACCACCAACCATAAGCAATTGTTTAAAAATTTGTGGTGATTGAGGTAATGCATAGAATTTTCCGTGAGAAAGCCTTGAAGGAACAAGAAAATCTCGTGCCCCTTCTGGAGTTGATTTATTTAGAATAGGCGTTTCTACTTCTATGAAACCATTTTCGTTTAAAAAATTTCTAACAGTAGTAACTATTTTATGTCTTGCATACAGGTTTTTAAACATAAATGGTCTTCTAATATCTAAATATCTATATTTCAGTCTCACTTCTTCATTTATCTCTTCCATATCAATTTGAAATGGTGGAGTCTTTGACTTGCTCAATATTTCAATGGTGTCACATTTTACCTCAAATCTACCTGTTGGAATTTTTGGATTAATATTTTCCTCTGTTCTAAAGTTTACTATTCCACTTGCTGTTATGACATCTTCACTTCGTACCTTTTTAGCAATAGAATGAGCATGTGGATCCGTTTTTGGATCAAACACAAGCTGAACTATACCAGTCCTATCCCTAACATCAAGAAAAGTTAGATCACCATGATCTCTGTAATTTTGCACCCATCCATTTATTGTTATTCTTTTTCCTGCAAGGGAGTCATCTTTAACCTCGCCACAATATATTGTCCTCTGCTGTTCTTTTGTAATCATATTTCCTCCGATTTATTCTAATAAAGCTTTTAGTTTTTCTTCAAATTGTTTATATTGTTCGCTAAAAAATCTTCTTTCTTTTTCTAAAATGCTTTTATATCTTTTCAAATTTATTGTTGCTGGTGAACCAGGAGAAAGACGTGTTTTGATACTTTCCCTTGCCAACCCTTCGGAGATAGGAATAGTTTCTATCTTTTTGGCTGCCTCTCTATAAGCATCTCTAAAAGACATGCCTTCTTTAGTAACATATTGGTAAGCTAATTCTGTAGCAAATATTCCTTTTGAAAGGTGCTCAAAAACCGCCTCTTCATCAAATTCAATATTTGAAACAACTACCTTCATTGCATTTATAGAATCTTTGACAGTTATAAAAGATTTAATTAATAATTCCTTTATTTCTTGTGTATCTCTGTTATAACCCGAGATAAGTCCATTTATTATTGATTTTATACCAATAGAATAACTCATTATCACGTTAGTTTTTGCTCTTATAAGCTCCATAACGTCAAAATTCTTCTTCTGAGGCATTATTGAGCTTCCCGTAGTTATAGAATCACTTGTTTTTACATACATAAGTTCATCCATGTTAAACATAAGAAGATCCGCAGCCATTCTTGAAAAATCATTCATAATATGCCAGAAGAAATCCACTATTAATGACTCATATTTCCCTCTTGAGTTTTGAACAGCCATAGGATTCAATTGAACTTTGGAAAAACCAAGTAGTTTTGCTGTGTAATCTCTATCAAGCTCAAGAGGAACACCAAAACCACTGCCACTGCCAAGTGGATTGGCATCTATAAGTTCATAAATGTGTTTTATATTGCTTATATTATCCAATCCAAGTTCAATAAAACCACTTAACCAAAAAAGCACATTTACAAGCATTGCTTGTTTTGTATGAGTATATCCTGGAAGAATTTTATTTCCTTCTTTCTCGGCTAACTTTATAAAACAATCCAGAAGTTCAATATAACTTAAAGTAGTGGTTAAAAGCTCTTCCTTTTCAAATAATCTTACTATAGTTATAACCTGATCATTTCTACTTCTACCAGTATGAATCTTTTTACCCACTTCACCAAGTTCTTGAGTAAGTAAAAATTCAACCTTTGAATGTATATCTTCATCTTCCTGAGTCAACTGCAAATAATCTCCAAATTTTTTATATAATGCTTTTAATGTATTAACAATATCCTGGCATTCTTCTTTCGTCAATATCCCTATTCTCTCAAGCTGAAGAGCATGTGCAACACTTGAAGCCACTTCATATTTAAAAAGCTTGCTATCATAAAGATAATCAAGACCCACTTCAAATTTCTCAATAACAGGATCTAATTTTTCATTTGTCTTTTGCCAGACCTTTGCCATAAAAACCTCTATTTTAAAAGTAAATACATTATTGCTTTTTGAATGTGTAGTCTATTTTCAGCCTCATCAAACACCACAGAATTTTCTCCATCTATTACAGAAGAAGACACCTCCTCTCCTCTATGAGCTGGTAAACAGTGCATGAAAATATAATCTTTCTTGGCTAATTTAACCAGTTCATCATTTATTTGAAATCCTCTAAAATCTTTGAGTCTCTTTTCAGTCTCCCCTTCTTGCCCCATCGATGTCCACACATCCGTATAAACCACATCAGCATTTTGAATTGCTTCTTCTGGATCATTTGTAATGATAATCTTAGAACCACTCACTTTTGCATTTTTGTTTATTTTTTCTATAATCGTATTATTCATTTCGTATCCTTTAGGAGTTGCAATAGAAAAATTTGCCCCCAGTTTAGAAGCAAGAAGACCTAAAGAATGAGCCATATTATTCCCATCGCCAATAAAACAAAAATTTATTCCCTCTATACATCCTTTTTTTTCAAAAATTGTCATAAAATCAGCCATAGCCTGACATGGGTGGAGCAAATCAGTTAAGCCGTTTATAACTGGTATGGTTGCTTCTTTAGCTAGATTTTCAACCATTTCCTGACTATATGTTCTAATCATTATACAATCAAGATATCTTGATAAAACTTTCGCTGTATCTTCGACAGTTTCTCCTCTACCAAGTTGGATATCTCTTGAACTTAAAAAAATAGAAATTCCTCCAAGTTCATACATCCCAACCTCAAAAGAAACCCTTGTCCTTGTAGAAGATTTTTCAAATATCATTCCTAATTTTTTACCTTTCAAGCTCTTGCTATATTTCTGTTTGTTTTTTTTCATCTTAATTCCCAGATCAACAATCTTAAGCAAGGTTTCCTTAGAAAAAACATCAGTATCAAGAAAATCTTTTTTCCCTTCTATCATCTTTTATATCCTCGAATAAATTATGACTTTATATTTTACATAAAAATTCTTAGTTTTGAAAGTTTTTTGATAGATTATTTTTTATAAAATGATTTTTTATAAATAACACAATCCTCCAAGCAGTTTAAAAATGTATTATAAAAATTTGTTGAATAAAAAACTATTTCTTTTCTCAAACTTGGCGTTCTACCATCGGAAGTGTAAATCAAAGTCTTTTCAAACAGGTTAAAAGCTAACTCCCTTTTGCATGAAATATTCAAGTTTTTTGGTAAAAAGCTTATCTAAAACTTTATCTCGATTTTAACTCCCTGAAAAAATCATACTTTTCAGTTATAAAGTTATAAAGTTAAAAGTTGAAAGTTATGTTTAACCAAATATTATCTTTCGCAATCTAAAGGTGAAGGAATCACCGCCCTCAAGCATATATCAGTT